>Ga0302280_1000258_pt1 | contig 46058 bp, 23 predicted proteins | sample III_Fen_E1_1_FD_198771 | JGI IMG/M metagenome (GOLD analysis project Ga0302280, IMG submission 198771) | Peat permafrost microbial communities from Stordalen Mire near Abisko, Sweden - III_Fen_E1_1 | ecosystem: Environmental > Terrestrial > Soil > Wetlands > Permafrost | place: Sweden: Abisko... | reverse complement strand
AATCTGTTAAAAAATTAGCAGTAAATTCTAAAAATCCTCTGAAATGTCAGTGTAAATATTTGTAGTTAAACAACAAAAAGATGGAATATTTGAAGATCATATTTGCCATCTTATTTTTTGAAGCAGCTACAATAACATTTACTATAAAATCACTTCAATGATTATAATCTCAGAATTATTAAATATCCTCAATTTAATGAAATAATATCTAACCTCAATAATTTTATTGTAAACTTCAAAGATATTTAATTATTTTAATTATATTGTAGATTAATCGAATTCCATTAATAATTGAAAAAATGAAACGTTTATTTAGTGAAATTTCAAAAATAAGAGAATATTTTATACAGTTTCTTCTTTATATTGATTGTTTGAATTTTTATCTTTTTATCCAAATTCCAACCATAAAATAAAAAAATAGTGGTCAGAATATCTACTTAAACTTGGAAAATATATTCAGATCTTTTAGAAATATATTTTACAAATAAAATATTCAAATCAATGGCTCGATAGAACAATTTCAGTAATTCCTTCCCTTTACATCTTAGCTTCATATTCATAATGTTTGCCATCTAATCCTTTCAATATAGTAATTTTAAACATACAGCTTCTGTCAAGCTGCTGTTATGTTAAAAGTCGACAATTAGCTAAACCTCCGAATATATGAGGAAAATATGCTGCCATATTAACTACTTATTTTCCTTCTACTTCTAACCGACCCTGAGGAAAATTAGTAAAAACAATACTCCAGCCTAGATCTCTTAAGGCAAGGATACCATCCCCCAGACCAACTTTTTGTCTTTCGGCAGCAAGTAGCAAGTTAACGGCTCCATCTAAAATAATGATTCCTTTCCTCATCTATTTCTTATTTTTTACAATAACATCGAAAAGGTCCTCAACTGAAAATATATCGCAATATTAATAGCAATCTTTGGGAAATTTCGATAATCTTGCTGATGTGATGCCACCTGCGCAGTTTATGATTTTAACAAATTTATTTTTGGATATTTATAAATACTTTTAAGCTAACTTCAAAGACAGAGCTGTTTTTCCACTTCCTTTGATACCTATTATCTCAATTATAGATGGTTAATTGATATAATAACCAATTGGGTCCATGTCATAAGCAATATTCTTAAATTTTGATAATTGCAAATCATTTCCCTCTTTACCTAATGTATTCTCAACTTTCTTCCGTATTTATTAATAATCATTGGATAAATTGTTTATCTTAATTTTATGAATGTGCTCAGTTGTAAGTTACTGTGCTTGCTTTAAAGTTTTAATTTTAAAGGTAGATAGTGAGAGAAATAGCTCCTTGGAAACCAGTAGCAACTAAATAGATGATACCGTACTGAGAGATCCTACATATTGGCGGCTTATATATCAGATTATTAAAATTATATCAATCTAATTTATATATTTTCACTGCCAAAATTAAACATCAATGCTCATATAATAAATATAATAATTCTTGTAATTAAGTTTGGCAAAGATTAATAGGAGAATCAAATCATTTACTCGAAGAGCTTATATTTGAAATCTTTTTTGAATTTTTTACTTAAGATCCAAATAAAACTGGTTTTTTCAAAATTTAATGCTTATATTTGTTGTAGTCAAAATTCTCTCCAAACTGAACAAGAGGACTGGGATATCCTTTCTTATGCTCAATCAAAACAATTCCATAGGGACGAATATCTGCTGATCGATTCACAACCCAAACATTTTGGTTTTCTGCTGAAAATTTAATGTTCTAAGGATTCAACCTGCACTGAAAAACCAGATTATATTGTTTTTGACCAATTTCGATTACTGTAGTGAATGGCAATGCCTAAGCGAAGAATGGGGTTAAATATACTCCTTTCCCTATTTTCTATCCTTCCTTGTTAATGCAATCATCATCGCAGTGTAATTGCTTGATATTCTAAACTACTATCAGATTTTGATTCTATGATCTGCGGAGGCCGCTTAAAAGACTTTCAACTACGTTTTTATAACTTTTAAAGGTTGCATTTGGATGTTTAACTCCATGAAAGCCGACTGCCCACTCTCCAGGCAGATTCTTCATGGCCAGCCATCGATCATTTCCCTTATCAAAAATTTTTGAAACTTTTATTCCATAGCGGCTTGAACTGATGGGCTGATAATATGGTAGACTACCCCTTCTATCCTTATAATTGCCGTTGATCGGGAAATCAATACATCCTCTTTCGTCAAAATCATCAGGCGACAGTTATAATCTTGTGAAGTAAGGATGAAGCTAAATTTTTTTGTTTAAGTTGACCTTCAGATGATTCACTATATTTGAAGATTAGTTGGTGCTCATCACCAAAATGTTAGAGCCTTTGATAATATCATGGAAGACTAAGCTGTTTTCGCTCACTCCAAAGGATTGAGATATTCTTTTTCTCTGTTTTGTAACAAACATTTTTAAATCTTCGTCTGAGTCGTACAGTCTTTAGAAATACCACTCTGGGTCTTCATCTACAGTTTATTTTAGAATAACTCTATCGCTAAGGAAATGAGATGTTATGGTTTTCAGTGATAGTTTAGATCTATCTGTTGATTTCGGTGTAAAAATGACCTCGATTTTGCCATCATTTAGTTCAGCCTTCAGAATCTTAAGAATCATGGAAAGGAGGGCTGCCCTGGAAGGTGTAGCACTTTTTGCACCTGCCTCTGCCTGCTCGTCTATTTGCTTCTCTAGCGCTTTACTGGTACTCAATTCCCCCTTAGTAAATTATTTGTTCATAATTTTTTCGCACATAAAACATATTAAGGCCTCATCTTGATCTTTGACCTCATGATGTATGAGAAAATTTTTCCAAATTTAATCTCTTTTATTTTAAGGAGCGTTAGTAGCCAAGGTGTACATCCTTTCATCATCAATTTTAGTCCCTATTTATTTCTCAAATCTTTTGCCAATTTTTGATTTTTTACGAAACAATATTTCTTGTTGCTCTTCATTAATTACTTTTGAACGAACTTGTGATTCCTAATAGAGTTTTAGCCGTGATTTAATTGGATTTTACTTCTGTTATATTTCTTCTTTATTGTATTCTATGACTTTTGAGGGAATCTTTGAAGGATAAGGAGTCTACTCTAAAAGTTATTTTTTCTCCTCCTGATATCCCTTTACATTTGAAATAATTTGAGATTAAAGATTTGGATAATTATACTTTGAATGTTATTTTTCCTCTTCCTGATATCCTTTTACATTTGAAGGAATTGTATATTAAATGTTTGGATAATTATACTTTGAAGGTTATTTTTCCCCTCTCTACGATCCTCTTACATTTGAAGGAATTTTAAATTAAGGGTTTCGATTACTATACTTCGAATTCATCTATTATAAAACTAACATTTTTTGATTTGCTTTTGAAGTAGAACTAGCCTTATACTTTGAAGAAAATTATTTTTATATAGCTTGTTTTCCCACCTAACTGGTTTTCGATTAATTTTTAGATGAATGATATGAATTGTTCAATTTTCCATGACTTTGCTCTTTATAATTGAATCGGCCTTCGTTACCTCTTTCATTTTGTTTACTGGATGTTCTGCTCGCTTTAGATTAAGAATTAGGGTATTAATTTTTAGGCGGCTATGAAAGTTAATTTTTTTTTATTTATTTTTTGAAGGTAGGATATATTTAAGATTTTTCCACTTTGAATTCTTCTCCAAAATCCTCTTTCCCAAGAGAAGATTTAATAAAACTAAATTTTTATTAGGGCTGAAAGCTATTAATTTTGATGGCTAAATCACTGATAACCTTTGAGCACATGGTAACTTCTCCTCCCATTGATTTAGCCTCTTCATCACATTCCATCGATATAGTTAGAGTTTAATTCTAAATTCCCATCTACCCTTTAATACTATCAATTTTTCTATCCATCTTTACCTCAATTTTCATTGTTTATGAACCCCTTTTAGCTTTAGCTGTAAATTTACAATGTTTGATTTCCAGATTTTTAGGCATAAGATTATATTCTTGAAGACCATGAAAAATATCTTTGATGGAAAGTGATTCATCAATGGTAACTGAAAGTGCTTGTTCACCATAGGAAAAATATACTTTGGTTGTGAAGAGAGTTTTTGTGATGAAATCGCAGACTCTCATAACCGATTGGTTAAAATAAAATGATTAAGAATCGGTCTTTTCACCACATTACTTACATTTTTTGAATTCCTTTTCATCAGATTTAAGACATACTTCGCAGATTATATGCTGATTTTTACAGAGATTAACTGGTCTTCTTTTCTAAGAATCAAAAAAATTTCCGCATTTTAAACATTCATAGTCCTTATCGTTTTTAAATTTCAGAGCAATCTTTCTTTCCATGTCTTAGACTTTATCTTACTCTAATTGTTATTTTGACAACTATTAAAAGGTTTGGTATATTTTTTCAAAAAACCTGCTGGGCTGTGCAAATGATTGATTAACTTACTTAAAACACTCAGAACAGTCACTAACTTCCTTGTCCTTAAAAATTTTCAGATTGACGCAGCGTTAACAAAAAATATGCTGACAAGGTCCAATGATCATTGCTTTACGATCTGTGAGGTTAAGTTTCTCATAGCAATAAATGCAGTTAGCTGGAATTAGTATCGACAGCTCTGGTGAAGGACGCATCATGAGTATGTTGGTGCCAGTCAAAAATCCCATGAAATAAGTACAATTATATTTATAGTACTATTTATTAGCATCTTTCTATTTATAGAGTTATTTTTTTGTTGGTGTTATTAAGTATGATCAGAATTTAAAAGCTTCAGTAATTATCTTCAGAATAAGTGCTGTAATATTTATTTTAAAAATCATCAAACCATCAATTATATGTTCAAATAAAAAAGGAGAATTTCATTCAAACGATAATTAACAACAACAAAAATGGAAAAATAATGAAAAACTCAGAATATTGATTATTAAAATAATAATAATGTTTATCGATAGTCCTGACTTTTTTAGAAGAAAAGTTTTGCTTAATCCTAAAAGTTCTGCATTTAATAAAGAATTGTCTAGAGAAGGACATTCTAATTTAAATGCGTATGAATATGGGATGGAAAGAGTATTGCTGGCTTAACATGTCAACCAAAGTTTAAATTCACATGATCAAGATATGTTAATTTTGGAAAAGTTTAGAAAAGAAGCAGATTAATTGAAGCACCAAAAATGGTTGGCCAAAAAAATAACCTCTTAAACTCCCAAAATATCATAGCAAAAAGGAGCAAAAAGTAACAACATTTTATCAGCTCTACCTATATATCAATAAAATCCCTAAATTATTGATAATAGATCAGTCTTTTAATTATAAGCACTGAATAAATTTGAAAAAAAGCAAAGAAATACCAAATACTAAAAGTCATTACTATCCGAGTACCAAAAGCTGCTGAAATAAAAAGATAAGGAGCTTTATATAAAAAATAAAAAGCTTAAAAAAAGCAAAGTAGTAATCTAAAAAATGTCCAATATAATTCATGATTTGAAAAAGGAAAGGGCCAACAGCTAACAAAAAGAATCATTATAAATAGCACGAATCAAAGAAATTATTGAGGATATAAATGACAAAATTGTATAAAATAGAGTGATGTTTAGGGAAGAATTATTGCAAATGAAGTTAAATATGGACAGAGAAAGAAATAAGCCAGAAGATCTTCGAGAATAAACCAGAAATTTAAAATATAAGAACCATTTACATTCTTAGAAAAACAAAAAATAGGTAGTTCAATATAAAAGTGAAAAATTTATACCAGGTCCATCCATATTATATGATATGGAGACTTCATAAACAACCCCTATAGAACTTTTCCCAGCCAACAACAAAAATCTTTTAGTATAAAGTATAATAAAAGCGAAAGAAAGTCAGGTTTGGCTTCAAAATAAACTTTCCAAAAAGGCTTTCAAGTAAAAATGATTTGCCTTTTATCTCTGAGCATAAATAGTGGATATAACTTATAAGATATTTATTTTTTATGAATTTACAATAATCGTAAGTTTATGCTACTTATTTGTTAAACATTAATAAAAAAATTAATTTTTTCGTATTAAATTTAGATAAAACGCGGTCTAAAGATTATAATTGTCTAATAATATTTATGAATGAGTTCTTCTTTATATTGATATCTGGACATCAAATATCTAGATTTGTAATTGAAAAAAATGTTAGTAAAATATAAACAAAAGCTTTCCCCTTAGGCATGAGTATTATTCTTCACCACTTTAAAGGTATTGACTAAATAATATAATATTTATTTATTTAAAGATATTTTTGATAAAAATAGAAGCATCACATTTTTATACACAAAATTTCAATTTATAGAGGGTTCTGTAATTGTTCTGATAGTAATTAATTTATAAATCAATGGACACCTAAGTCAAAACAGAAGATGCCGATAACAACATAGAGAACCAAGTCATTACGTATGTTGCTCCATGGAACATATTTGCTCTTAATTTTTCAAATAAACCTCAATATCCTTTCAGGCTTGCTGTAGGCTCCTTTCTCCCCGATGTTGTCAATTAAGTAAATCAGTCTCTATTCAGGTGGAAATCATACAACTCAACGAATCCAAGAGCTTGGAAAAGAAGGCAGGCTTCAGTCATGAGTATCCACCTTCCAAACTGATGTTTCTCCCTGATGAAGTAATACTTTCTAACTTAGGTGGGTGATAAACCAGATCTCATTGCCACATCTGGCGAGTGCCTAAAAATATGGAAAATAAAGGACAACAAAGATGTTACCTTATAGCTGAACCTCAAAAATGTAAAAAAGTGATTATTCAGGATAATGATTTCTCGGCACCATTGACTTCCTTTGATTGGAATCCCTAATTACATAATTTAGTCGGGACGAGCTCGATTGATACAACCTGCACAATTTGGGACATCTAAAAAGGAACTGTCTTTACTCAGCTCATCGCTCATGATAAAGAAGTCTATGATATTCATTTTTCAAAGGAAAGAAATATCTTTGCTTCAGCTGGAGCTGATGGAAGTGTTCGGCAGTTTGATATTCGAGATTTACAGCACTCTTCAGTACAATACGAAACTGAGAGAGGTCGTCCAATCTTGAAATTGGCTTGGAATCGAAAATAGCCCAGTTCAACTTTGCTGGCCTGTATTGAAATGGAAGCAAACTATGTGACTCTAATAGATTCAAGGTAACTCTAATAATATGAAGGAAGCCAGTGATACCTGTAATGAGACTTAGCAACCATAAAGATTGCGTTAATGCTGTTGCTTGGGCTCCTCAGTCTGCCGTTCATATGTGCACGGTAGGTGATGACTCCAAGGCATATATATGGGATCTAACAGCAGGAAATGGGCGATCTTCTGAGTATCAAACGCCCCTACTTGAATATAAAGCCGATGATCAGATAGCGAACTTATCGTGGTCCAATCTTCAAAAGGAGTGGCTATCGATTTGCTATTCTAACCAGTTGCAAGTTCTAAGATTGTGATTGTTTGGTTTGTTGATTGATTAAAATAAAGTATATTTAAGATAAGAGCTCACTATCAGTTTAATAGTCCTTGGGTGATAAGGTGGTTAATGCGTTCTTTATCTTTCATTTCAGGGATGAATATAACCCTTGCGTTAGTCCTTCCCACTTGCTTAAGAGTTTCAAGATATCGAATTTGCATTGCTGCTTTTGAATTCAGTTATTATGCAGCGAGTCTCATTAATTTAGCTGATTCCACATCTGCCTTGGCGGAGATAATCTTGCTCTCTGCCAAACGGCGTTCTTTAGCAGCACTGGACAATGAGTCCTGCAAATCTTTGCTCAATTGAATATCCTTAATGAAAATTTCCTCAATCTCAATTAATAATAAATTACATCTACACCCCATTCCACAACATATTGATCGACTTGCTTTTAAATATCCTCAGCTATCTCTTGTCTTTTCTCCAATAGATCCTGAAGTATGAATTGCCCGCATGTATTTTTCAATATAGCATATGTTACTTCCGCTATAGCAATATTGAAATTTTGAACTCTATAAAAAGCATACCGAGCAGTGACAACTCGATAATATACTGAGGCATCAATACTTATAGATACATTATCTTTGGTGATGATGTTCTGCGTTTAAAAGCATGGGTACTTGCCGAGCCAAATCAAGCACTTGCATCTTCATGCTTATCATTCCCAAAGTTTAAGTACATGGATTTATATAATGTAACCCCGGTCGAACTGTTCTGACATAACGTCCAAATTTTTGATAAATTCCTTGCTAGCTTTGCTCCACAATTTTATAAGGATAATCAATAAAGCAGCTGCATAAGCAGGGAGCCCATGTTCGAAGGCATCCACAGCATTCTCCCCAGCAGTGCATACATTTTCCATAAGAAGGAATTTCAGTATGATATTCATCAGACTCTGGTAAAATAATATGTTTTGGCTTGGCGTTAAGGGTCTATTTTTACTCGATCATTGAATTATTATCTAAATATATCTAACCCTACGATGAGCAATAAAATATAAAATCATATAAAGGCCGTCTCAATTCATTAATAAAAGAAGAATATTGAATAAACTAGTAAAGCAAACTATTAAATCAACATTATCTCATGATTTAATTCCTTTATTTAATAATCTAGTCATAGGAATCTCATAAAATATGCAACTTATTTATGTAAAATACTGGTAATTCATTATTAAATGTTGGAGGAATAAATCTTCTACAATATTAGTTACTTTTAATAATACATTTAATCTCATCAATGCAGATCAATGACGCCAACTATATGAATGCGTAAATACATCAACTAATCAAGTCAAAAGTAGAAGTATAGTGCTTTATGTGCTTGCAATAATTTGATTGTGAATAATATGCTCCTATGATCATGTGCATGAACCAACACAGCTGCTGTGCTCCTTGTATGCGATAATTTTTCAAATCGTAAGGAAGTAAGCAACTTTCTTGCCCGCACTGTCAGCAGCCCATAAATAAAAAAGTTGTTACAAAAAATAAAAACTTAATAACAATCTTCTAAATTATCACTGCTTTCAAAAAGCATGTTGCTGTCATCGAAGATGAATTAAATTTTTTACGAAAAATGTCCATCACTTCTAATATCCAAATGAAGAGTTCACTCCTCGTAAAAAGCACAAAAATGGTCAGTTCATTTATTTCAAATCAATCAAATAATTAAAAAAGTCCAAAAATATTAAAAAAAATATCCTTTTTTGATGACTCCCATTCAACAAAATCTCAGAGTAGAATATAAGATCCATAAAAGAGAAGATAACTGTTACTGGCTTATGCTGACCGGGAAAAAATTTAAGCACTTAAAAATATTGCCATATCAGATTTTGCACTTTAACAAGTTTAAACAATTCGCTCTGGTTACGGGACAATAAAAAAAATAGAGTGTATGGAGTATTTTATAAATCTTCGCGAACTCCTGCTTTGTATTCTTAAGTTTACACAGATAACAACCACATTAAATCTATTGAAGGGTTGAATAGCAACATTAGACTTCATGTCCTCTCACTGGGTTTATTTTTTATTACTTTAGCCTACAACAAGATCTAAAAAGTGGAAAATATTGGACATTTAAAAGAGTTAAAACGGCTTTCGCTTGGTAAGACTGCAAACTATTTAGAATGTAACAAAATTGGAAAAACTAGTGCATAGTATTTGGCCATCTATTAATGGAGAAATTTATAATCTTTGACAATTTCATGTATTTATTGGTCGACTAAGTTCATTAAGAAAACAAATAAGACAATTAGATTTGTTTTGCCATCTTATTTGACTCTCGAAGCTTAATTCGATGGAGTAACTTGAAAACATTATACATATGTAAAGATTGATAAATTTAGTCAATAGTAAATAATTGAGTGAGAAGACTCGTGCTCAGGTGAAATAGTTTGGACAAAAAAAGAAGAACCCTATGCAAGTGTATTGGAGTTGATTTTTACAACATTCAAAGCCCTATTTTTTAAAGAAATAAGTTGCATGAGTTAGTTATAATATTTTAATGAATGATTTGATGGATCAATTCTTTTTCCCCTTCTTTGAGCACTCTACAGTGATCTTATAAACCGTAGCTTTGTCTTCCTATTCAGGCTATTCTTCAACTTCTTCTTCCTCTTCTTCTTCCTATTCCCCTTCTTCAGGCTATTCCTCCTCTTCAGGCTCTTCCGGTTACTCTCTGATTTCCTCGACACTTATCAATCTTTTTAGACCCAATCCCAATTATTTGCATAGTTATTGACTTTTAATCATGCTTTCGGCTAAGAAATTATCTTATATAAGATCCTAAATATAAAAGGCGATACTTCATCCGGCTGCCACTCTATTTTATCAATAATAAATCCTTCGTACTTTACGATGTTATCAACGAGAGGTCCAAAGTGTTTAATATTATTAACTTTTATTAGGACTTAATAAGTTGCTGTAATTCCTACATTTAGTTAATTTTACCTTCGTAGACCGTTTATCTTTTGTTTGTTTGATACTTAGCCTCAATTTTCACTTTTCCTATCTCTGAAGATTATTTGCACTCATTTTTATTTTTAGTAAAACTACGGCAAATATCCTCTTAAATAGTCTTAATTTTTTAAGCTTTTTCTTCAGCCTAAGAAATGGCTTTCTATAAGCTTTCATGAAAAGCGCTCGTTTTGATTGTTAATTCCAAGAAATCTTGTCGTTATTCTTCTTCAACCTCTATTAAATAGGAGAAAATAGTTGGTTCCTGAGTTGCTGCTTTGCTGACCAGCAAAACAAAAGTCAATATCGTAAATGCGGTCAAAATAGGAGCCATTGATTATTAAATCTTTAATTGTAAAAATAAGATTTAGTTCAATAATCAATGGAATTTATCAAAGCATTAAATAACCTACATATTGAAGATAAATATTTATTTTAATTTTATTATGTTTATTAAAATTGTAACCTATTATTTTACTTCCTTTACTAACTGAATAGTGTTGCTCATAACTTCAAATTTGTAATCATTGTAGTAATCGAGGGTTAAATCAACAAATTATTGTTGCTCCTCTTCTCTTCTCTTCTCTGTTCTACTCCTATGCTTGATCATGTATAACCATTAATTCATTCATTGTCATTTTTATATCAAAAGAATCATCAGTAAATTACTTAATTTAAGAGTATCAATTATTACAATCACCGTATTTTACCAAATGGCCGATCTTTAAATCGTTGAATTCTATTTTTTTCAGCCTCAACGTATGCCTTTCTATTAATATGTTCTTAAACTCCAGGAATTGAAGTTAAATCTCCTTCATATATTCGATTGTCAATTTAAATAGCTTTAAAAGAGGATGGAATTTCCGATTTAGTGCCTTGTTTAGCCAATTAAGATTATCTTTTGTGATAACATATTCTATCGCATTTTTTCTGCTAAAAATTTGATGTATATTGATTGATGGAGGGACTAAATGTATATTTATTATTTTACTCCAGTAACGAGGCATATCTCATTGCATTTAATTATATTTATCTTTTTTTAGCATCTTTAAACATTCGATTATGAGTTTCTTCCTTAAATATTCGAGTTTTTGCTATCAATGGCTTATCGTTCTTTTCAATAAGGCAATATAAATCTTCGATCGCTTGTAGAGAAGGATAATTCCCGAGCTATTTAAAATTTTTGATTGAATAACTTTTCATATTTTTGTTGAGAAAACTGTTTATTATTTCTGTAAGATTTTAGAATTAAAGGTATATATTTTAATGTTTATTTTGCCTTCTTTTGTTAATTAAAAACATTGATATTTAAAATATGAGACCATTGGGAATTAAAACTTCTCCAAAATTTATAATTCTCAATATTTTCCAAAAATTGACAAACACTGATTACTATACATCTTGGAAGATTTGCTTATTAAAATTGATCCAGTTTTAATATCCAAAATAGCCACAACTTTTCTAGCTCTGGTGTATTTCTATTTTTTATAAAATTGTCCCCTCCTATTTCGAGGGAGATTGACTGTTTTCATCTCGTTCTCTCATTACTTGATTTTTTGTTATCTGTTTAACTGGTTCACTGTTCAACCGATTATTGATTGCTTCTTTTAGAGTAGTTTTGGTGATGGGAGTCTTGGGAACAGCTATTTTTTTATTGGGCATGATGTACATGTTAGTATATTGAATTAATATTAATTTATATTTAATTGTAATTTAATTAAGTCATAATAATTATAAACCAACAAAGATGATGATTCTATATGCATGGTATGAAACACATGAAATATATCTTTATCGCTGATACAAAGCTTTATTATTCCACTGTCTGCTAACCTTACCTGCATTAATTAGAAACATATGTAAAGAAAGCAATAGTTCATGAAAATGACGTTGCCAACATTACTGTTTCTACTACTTAGATTCATAATTTATTCTTAAGATGACTTTGTCTAATTTGTTTAAGGCCTTCAATTATAAATAGGCACCAATTCTATAAACATTATTTTAAGATACGCCATGCCATTAAATTTATTTTCACATTGCTAAAGAAATTTGCCCCTTGTTTGTGATTGATAATCATTCAAATAGTATTTTAGTTAAAAATTGATTGTCTTTGCATATTATCAATTGATAAAATAAATCATAACTAATTATGTCTTTCATCCTGAACGTGCTATCCTATTAGCAGGTAGTTGGGAGGTAATTCATCATTAAAATCAACAAATAGTAATTCTGTACTTTTGCTTGCCGTTTTCTTAGGTTTAGTACCTCGCGTAACAATATCATCAGTTTCCAGAACAGCTGTAGAAATAGCCTTTACTGGTTATATTAGCTTATTTGATGGCCTCTTTAGTTACAAATTTAGTGATAAGGGCATCCCTTGTAGCTAAATCAATAGAAACAAACCTTGTAGTTTTATCTGTTCTCCTTTTAAAATAAACAATAAATAGTATCTATCCCGAGGAACTTAAAAATAAGTGTCTGACTGAGAGGAAAATTTCAAATTTCAAAAATATGGTGATAAAATACATAGAAGAGAATATTTCAAAAATGTATGTCGTTGTAAATGAACTTAGTTTTCCTGGAAATAGCATGTACTTTAAAGAAAAATCTTAAGCACTCTGACCATGCGACTGGATAAGAAGATGTAGTCGGAACAGTTTTACTTCTTTGCAAGAAGAAAAGATTGACAAATAATATGGAAAGTTTGCAATTTTTTAGCTAAAATACTTTACTCCATTTAGATACTCCTCCTCTAAAATGTTTTGAAAAAATGAGATTGGAGTAATGCTAGGTTAATTTAATTTAAGATGTAATCATTTGTATGATTGTATTTTAAATATTAACTGTTCTTATCAATGATAAAGCTATAATCATTTTCAAATCCAAAGAACTAGAGGATTATCAAAATACTTATTATTATTGAATTTCCGACGGATCATCTCGATATGTTTTTCTCTATTTTTAATATGCTTCATCGAATACTCTTCATTAAACCAAAATTACATACTCTTCTCAGCACTTTTTCATAGTATTTAAAATAATAATCATCATTTTCCAAACGTTAGCTCTACTATTTAGCATCTCTGAAACCCATTTTACAAATCCAGCTGATTTCATGCCAATTTTAACTGTATACAGAATTTAAATTAATTATCTCGATATGCTTGCTATTCGTTAAATATGGCAAAATAGAACTAAATTACCTACTATCCACAATTTTGGTATTACGAATAGTCAGAGCAGAAAGATTCCTCCAGTAGCATTTTTTCAAAAATCTTAGACTTGTCAAATTGTGATTATCTTAATTTTGAGAGTGGTACCTGCATGTAGCTCTTCAAGGCATGGCATATATATGGAAGGTAAAATTTATAAAGACACTATTGCTTCTGGGTGGTCCATTGGCATTCCAACTATATTAAGTTTCTTAAGTCTTAAAAACTGGATTCGAAATAAATCTGAGTAAATGACACTATATTCTTAGATCTATATTCCATTTTCATTGTTCTAATTTTTTATCGGAGATGCGATATGATTTTTTGCTTTGATTGCTTTTAGTTTATCTTCGCTAACGATAATGTTCAGCATCGATTGGTAAATAGTAACATCCAATACTAATGCGCTAGTCTTGTCAATATATTGAAAAGCATTCAAGATTCTAAAATATTCAATGATGTCAGGTCCTAAATGGCAACAAACTTACTGATTATCCAGCTGTAACTATTGATTAATTCATGAATTATTGGAGATTTTTAAATTGCTTTGATCTTATTTGAGGATATATCTTTAAAAATGGGTGCATAGTTGATTTATTCTTGTATTTGTTATTTTAATTTTCTTCGCCTTGGTTTTGTTTACTGTATTTACACTAGTAAGTGAAGAGGCTGTTATGAACTATTTTAGCTGTTTAAATGTTTTTTTCCTATCATATTTCCCATCAATATTAATTATAATCAATGGTAAGATAACAAAGATTATTGATGAATAACAAATTTAGATTTAATTTTTTGAAGTCACCGTCTAAGCAGAGGACTATTATTATATGTATATTCATTTCCCGCCTATTTTATTAACATAACCATTTGCAAAGCATGGCTATCATTTTTATAATTTTACTCAAAGAAGATATGGATGGTACATTTCCCCCGTTATTTTGAATGGATGAGCTTGTTATACATTATTAAGTTAAAAATATTATTTCTATGAGAAAGAGGCAAACTAAAAAAGGAGAAGTCAAAATAGAAGAGGAATAAGTCAACTAAGAAGAAGAAGAGGAATCTATCAGTGCTCACACTGCCCATCGTCACAGTAGCAGAAACGGTCGTCAATAAAATAGCCTATCTTAGCTTACCAAAAAATTTATCGACTTGATTAAAAGAAGTGAAAATGCGACAATTGATTTAAATTTCGCAGTGTAGACTCTGAAAGTGCAGAAGAGGAGGATTTATGATATCACAAACGTGTTATAAGGAATTAAATATGTGTAGAAGCTACACAAGAATACAATACGATGGATTGGGAGTGATGAGGATTCATAAACAGAGAAAGAGATATTTTAAGCTCGAAGAAAGTTGTAAGAGATGAACTAAAAATAAAAAGAACTTAATGAAAGCATCGATAGTTTAAATAATCAAATAAAAAAGGAGTTTTTGGAGAATGAGGAAATGCGTAAATACCACTATATCACATACTAAGATTTAAACAATATATATAAAGCTATAAGTGAAGGGAACGACAACAAATCTCTATTAGTAATTTCGGCTCCCAAAGGTACCTCTCTAGAAATGGGTCGATAATAATCTGGAAATAGCATTCTTAAGATGTAAACCAGTAGTGGAGCCATCCGTGTGCTAACCTGCAACTCAAGTGGCATCGTGTAGGAAGTGATCTATACTGATAACAAATAGTGATTTTATGCTATTTCTTAATAATTTAGAATCAATGAGTCACATGTATTTAGCGATCATATTCTCGATATTGCGATCGATAGCAACTTTATTAGTGATATTACTAATTTATATTTTCTTTTCCTAAATAGTAGATTATTAACCTTGATATCTTCAAGAAGTTATTTTTATTTTGCGATGGTGCCGTTGTTTATTTCTGTGATCAGTCGATTCGCAAATAGAATTGATAGTTCTTTCTTGATCTTATAGTTGGTTTTGAGATAGGTTATAAGTTTGTTTTCATATTCAAACCGATTTCGCTTATTTTTTTGTATGAGCCGTAAGTATTGATCATAGTATGTTGTATCATTAAGGTAGTCAAGAATGCGATCTTTATACGATTTTAAGTGAGCTGTCAACCACTTGATGTCCTCCTTTTCGCGTTGCATCTATTTATTATGACTTTCTTTGCGATGGTTGTGAGTTTATTTATGGTTATCCTTGCTTCCATCCTTCGGGCCTTCTCTATTTTAGCTAACACTTACTATTTTTTGATATTTTGGAGAATATAACTGAGCATATTGGTAATTTTGCTTTGCAAAAGCTCCTATCCTGTCAAATTGTGATTGCTCAGCTCTTTAAACGTATCAATATTGAATTTATAAGTACTTTGCTTAATCTATTCTATTATTCTGAGAAGAGTCTCCTCAATCCCGTCGATTTTTAAGCGGTCCACTCTTTCTTCACTTTCAATCATAAACTTATCGTCTTCAACACTTTATCCTTCAGAAATAATTGACGACTAGTCTTATTCAGACTATTATCTTTCCATATTCTTTGAACTACTACACCCTATTATCTTCTACAATTTAAATATAGAATACCTTCTGTTTCTCATTTTACTATAAGTGCTCTTCAATTGACTCAACTTAGTCTTCAATTTCGCTACTGTCATTTTTAATGTTTCGACATGAATCGGTTTGTTTTTTGATTATTTTAGTTTTTGGAATTGGCCTGGTTTTGACTTTGCTGGGTGAGCGGTCTTTTTATTTCAAATATTACTTTTAACCTCATTGTCTTCTCTCTTTTTATAAAGTTAATCGGCCGCTTGTATCGCTGGCACTAATCCTCTCATTTTTTTCTTACTAAACTCGTCATAAAATTCAGCGAATTTCTTTACGTCTTTGGGTTGTAGAAAAGCGCTGCATACATAATGTTATACTGTGTATCTTCTGCGATAAAAACGACTTTGAAAACATTAGCTTCAGAGGTTGGCAGCTTCGCAATCTGATATTAAAGAGTTATACTTCTGCAGGCCACCAGGGATAACCCTTGACTTTTGCCCAAACAATTTATTTAGTCGAAAAAGTTGCCTACATATAATTATAATGTTAAACTCATTTTACCTGAATAAAATGTCCTTCAATTAATATATATATTAGCTATGTTTATCCTGTATTCATATTAATGAATCGAATCAAATATATAGATTAGATTGGTTGACACTTAAAGTATAGGAATCTATATTTCCTTTTTTTTATCCAGTATCATTAATTCTTGAAATTTTATCAAGCTCCATTTTCCCGTGATGTAAAGTTTAGCTTTGACAATATCCATTTTTATCAGTAAACTCACTATTTTATGGATAAATTTCAAATGATTGCAACTTTATTTCATTATCATTTGATATCTTTTCAATTGCTTGTATGATGCCTTTGACTATAAATTTGCCTGAAAAGAAGAGATTTCTTCTTGCTAATTCTTTGGAAATGAAATCAAAGACTAACTCTATTTTATTATTTTATTTTATATGAAAAGGGTAACTTGAGACCAATTTTGCCAAATCCTTTTTGGAAGGGTTTCTTAACTGATTAAAGGCTTGAATCTGAGGAATCTTTAGTAAATCTTGTGCTTTTGATTCAATTTTTAAGAGCTGTTTGTATATATGCTGGACTAAATATTAAAATATTTACTCATTTAACAATATATATCTTAACCTGAAAGATTACTATCTTCTTCTCTTTCCAAAATCACATTGCTCGTTAAATATTTTTACGGCAGAATTGTTGTTCTCTTCTCTCCTTCGAACTCATTCACCTTTTTTCTGTTCTTTTCCTTTTTGATGCTATCTTGCTGTAATTATCCTTCTACTTATGAAGGAGAATGATTCTCTGATGGCGAAAAGGCAAAATGATTTTTAGTATTCTACAAATGTTATAAATCCTTCAATAAAATTGCAATTTTATTTTAGTATAAATTTTTCAGAGTCTATTTACCTTCTAAAAGAGTATTCATCTGTTTTTTGTAAAAAATGGTTAATTATTTTATATTTTTTGACCCATTTTCGTACATTTCATGAAACTATTAAGCTTTTTTCTATGCTTCATTAAGCTTAAACTGCAGTTCTTCTATTAAATTGTTTTGACTTTTACTCTTAAATTCCAGATTACTCACGAGTCCCCTAAGTCTAAGATAGCTAAATATGCACTGTACTTTTAATTTTAGCATTTTAACTAATGAAGTTCATTGATGATACTATTTTCCTAATGGCGATGCTTGCTTAGAGTCGACTATAATTAACTTTTAAGTTCGTTTAATTCATATATTTTGCTTGTTAAAACACTGTTGTCTATTTTATATGACTGCAGCTTAAGAGTTGGTTCATTGGCTTTTCGATTAATCATTTAATAAAATATTATATAAAAAGATTAGATATTTATAAATTGGTAAAATAAAGCATGATCATCAGCAAACAAGAGACAGGATTTGATTTTTTTATCTAATAAATCCCTTTAGAATCAGCTGTTATACAAAAGTCTTCCTAATTTTTGAACAGACGTTTGCTTTGTACATATTACTAACACGATATTTACGGTATAAATTCTTTATTTTAGTCAATGCATGCAGTTACTATTCACACAGTTATTCATGCACATAATTAGTCTTTTACTATTCTGATTACTATCCCAACAAATGCTTATATTTTTGCCTCAGTGGTAAATTTTTAAAAATGGAATATGTTTTTTCATAAGATTTAACCGATTTATCTAATAGGGTATCGAATTAGCTCATTTATCCTTCTTTTTTATGCTTTTATCTGCGCTGGTCATGAGAATCGACTTCTTGGGAATGGTCTCTATCTTTAGTGGTGATTTCTTGAGACTGTTGTTTGATTTGAAGTATCAATTCTGTGTACTTATTATAGGTAGTAAAGCTAATATGATTTTTCATAAGATTTTCTTCAATAAAAGTTTTGATTTGAACTCTATTTTTGTTGAAAATGTGTTTTTCTAACTGATTTGAGGAATGTCGTATATTCTATCGGCCTGTACTGACGGTTTGTTAAGTTTATCTTTAAGTAGTCTTCTTTCCCATGCTTATATGAATGCTGTAGATAACTTATCGTTATTAAACTAAACACTGTTTATATTTATCTACTATTATTTTAATTTAATATCTATTCATCTACTTAAAAAAGTCAATTTTTCATTCAAATCATGAAAAAAGCGGAAAAAATACCAAACTTTAATCTTATAAAAATGCTAAATCTATTAGAGGAAAGAAGACATTTTAGTATTTACTTTAATTATCAATTAGTCTTCAATCTATTTTATCAGAACAAGCATTTTTAAATTTACTAATATTTTTTATTTAATGTAATCAGCCTGTTGGAAATATATCTATTCTAATTTATTAATATTAATTATACATTCTTAATTAGATAAACACGACTCTGCTATTAAAAGTCAATTAGTTTTTCATCCTACTCTTTATTATAAATGAACAATAAAACAGAAAGGAAAAAAGATCATAAAGGAAATCATTTTTCATATAAATTATGTTCCCAACAAATTTCAAAATGAATAAGAGATACTTTCTTTTCAGCCTAATTGATGATAAATATTTTAAAATAAATAATAACCCTTCTGTTTTTCATCCAAATAGAAAAAAACCTATTATCTTTGAAGTAAATAGCAATGATTTTTTTGTAATAAAAAGCTGTTTAAACATAGAAATAATTAAAAATAGTATATTTCAGATATTGCAGCCATAAAAGAAAATTATTTTAATTACAAATTAAACTGAAAGAATTTAAGAATAATTTATACGAATGCTTCTTCCAATTCATTAAATGGAATATCACAGAAGAAAATAACATTTTAATTTTAACATCAATCATTTAAAGATTTATCTTCTTATATTTTAGAATATAACAAGTTTGCAGAAATATCCGCTTTCCAACTTAATCAGAATTAACCAGATTTTATGTAATAATAATAAAATGTTTGAGGAAGATATTTGCTACTATTCAGTTACTCTTGAAGGAGATAGAAAGAGAAATTGTGACTGGTAATGTGGGTAATGGAAGTAAGTGATAATTCAAACTCAAAATAAGGAGCTGGCTCAAGAAGTTTTCATTTTTCATTTGATCGGTAAAACCACAAAACAGAAAATGACGACCTTTTAATTTAATACAGTAAAAGAAGCCTTAGAAAATTGTTAGTACTCAATTAAAAAGAATTACTGTAATTGCAGGAAATGCGAAAGAACCTTGCATCTAAATTTATAAGTTTTGTCAAAGACATATGATTTCAATCGATAACCATATCGATAGATTGCGAGCGAATATGATGAAATGTACTAAGCTGGTGAGATTAAGGATGATGAACCAACGATTGATTTTAATGAGGGAAACACTCAATAATTAATACACAAATTGAAACAAATGGAAATTTAGTGATTATGAATCGATTATTGTCATAATAGTTTCTATCTTTATAATATAAACTAATTGAGATAACGGGAAATTTATAAATATATTGCATGATCATGAATTCAAATAGACCTGATCTATGCATAGATTGTAAATTTGATTGTTAAAAAATAATAAAAATAAATAATAATGAACAAAACTTTCAACAAATGATTATTAAACAATTATATTGAGAACATAATCATTCTTACAAAATAGTAAGCTTTAGGCCTTTTGAATGCTAATCCTTTGATTTTGCTATATGATGTCTCGTTTTGTTGTACAAATATTTCATAAAAATTGAATCTTCATGAAACTCTTCAGCTAATGTATCGTGCATAACGTGCCTAGAAAAAGTACTATCCAGAAAACGAACGGGATAATTGAATAATTTAATCAAATTATGCACTTTACTCAAAAGTCTTTATGTTTTCTCTTGGGAAAACAATCGAATATAATGATTATCATGGCCTCCCCCTTCGTAGCTAGTATGACCTGCTAACTTTTGTTGTCCAATATTCCCATTTATAGACCAAACTTTATAGTAATCGCATGCTTGAGTAAATTTTTTATTTTTAGTATCTTGCAATTAAATTTGTTTGTAGGCGAGTACATATTTGATTGTGTCCATTGGCAATAAATATAGATCATGAAAAGATGACCATCTATCATAGTGAATGTTAACTCTTTTATATTCTTATTCAATTTGCTAATATGGTGTCTGAACAGCTCTCATTAAAAATTCAAACCATTCCTTAATAAACTTACTATTTTTAACAGCTGCAATAAAACTATTTTCATAACCCAAATGCCATGCTTCTTTTGTATTTGTCTGTTTATTGGCTACCCATTGAAACGGACTACCATAATGAGGATTAAAAAATAGCAAAACTTTTGGCAAATTTCCATATCTATTAAATATGTATTGACTTGGGTATCTTGCTATATTAACTAGCCAATCAAAATTTTAAAGGGCAATATATGAACTATCCATATAAACTCCTCCATGCTTGCTGATGAGAGCAAGTCTAATGAGATCATATTTAATATATTTTGAAGGAATAGGAGCTGCCTGATGGTCTATAACATAAAATATTCTTTCAATCACGCTTTAATCAAGAAATTCCTTTAGAGTATCATTGGTTACAACTGACAAACTAAAGTTAGACTACTTTGCATATCTTCTCAAATTATCTACACATAATTGATTAATCAATGTACTATTTTATAATCCATTGTCCCAATAAACCCAGATATGTTTTGTTAACTTATCCCACGTTGATGCATTTAAATCTGTGAATGGGTTTTCTACGTTTTAAATAAGAAAAGGTTAATCAGAATTGTTAAATAGAAATGTATGCAAATAGGATCCTTTTACAATCTGTTGATTTCCTTTTTTGCACTCTAAAAGATGATTATTAATTAAAGAATCGAGAGGAAGTTTATGTACATATTTCATGGGACCAAATTCTTCCACAAACTATTCTAGATCAAATTTGGCCAAATTATGAAATATTTTACTATCTTGATTATTTTCGAAGAACATTTTGATACGCTATGAACCAATATTGCCATTGATAGCCATCAAACCATACTCATCAAAACCAAATATTTATTTTTCAGGTGATTTTTATCCAAAAAGTGATTTTATTTGATATTATTTTTTTAGTAGTGTAATAACGCAAGCCAATTCAAAATATTAGCTGTAAAAAAAACGAGAAATGGGTTGATATATGTAATCTAAGTCATTTTTAACTTCCCATTCTTTGAGATAGTTATTCATCATTTTAGGAAACTCTATTAAATATGTAATTTAGTTGATCAAGTCACTAATAAATTCACAGTGTGGTACTGCCACTAAGAAATAATTTAATAATCCAATATATTTCCTTAAATACCTATCTACAGGATGGCTGACCATCTTTCTATTATATTTCATTTTAAAGGAACTTTTACTAATATTTTGAAATCCAAATATTTTGGGAGTGACATCAGATGTCCCTCCATTGAGAAATTAGTCAGATGAAATATCTTATAACCATTTTAGATTTTCTACAAAGGCAAGATTCTAGGACATAGCAATACCTCCATTTTATTCGAGAATGAAGAGCATTATCATATTCTTTTTTACATTATAGTAATTATTTCTCAAATCTTGATTATCATAATCAAGGGACATTCTTTTGTCCAGAATATCCAGGATATTAGTAAGTTTTGTGACCCGAATTCTCGGAATATGTTGAAAATAATTGAATTCTGTGATGTCATAGATAATATACCCACTTTAAACAGCATATTATTAGTTGTTTTTCCGATAGAGATCATTAAGATATTCCGATTATCCAGCTTTTAGATCATTAAATCTCCATATAACTTTAGGAAAAATAAATTTATGAGTATGATTTGTGATTTATTCTTTGGTGAGTAGCATGTTCTGGATTTATTATAACTTATTTGATAATTTTTCTGTTTGCAGATAAGTTTTTAATGATGTAATTTGCATTTACTTATATTTTTTCAAATATTAGGATATGTACATCGAGCTTAACTCAAATTTATTCTTCAATTTATCAATATTTTACTTATATTCTGATGAAACAATCGTTGTCATCGATATATTTAGCTTTTGGTTAAATTACCGACTTATTTCATCCAATTGTTCGATTTGCTCTGTGTAAGTATCTTCAAATATTTTGTTAAAATAGATAAAGGCAACCATTTGCACAACTAAAGTTAGGAGAAGAACTATTACTAGGGTGTTAAAATTCTTGCTAATAAAATTTTATGGTTTACTTAAATGAGGATCTGAAGGCTCATTACTAAATTTTTGTTGTGATGCGCCTGCTGATATATTTGACTCTTAAGAATACAATTTAGTATTTTATTCTTAAATCTATCTTTTATTTTGTAAATTATTTTCGGATTGATCGCTTGTTGTGTTTCCCATAAAATAATATCAATACATTTAAAATTAAATTGCATTTATTTGAATAATTTTAAACCAATTCCATCCTTTCACGTATCAAAGAAATTGAAATTAATATTCTTAGTAGATCATTCAAACATAAAGTTATTTATGATAATCGGCAATAATCACTCTTTCTTGTCGACTTTTAGCCCAGTATCAACTTTTGTAACACCGAGACTGGTATACTTGCTTAATTTGAATTTTTATTAAATATTGGGCTTTGTAAGATAATTCTTTTATTGTTTGGCCTTTTCCTAGCGAAGAGCTTGACTTTTTGTTGTTTTTGCTGATACTTTTTTGTTCTTTGATTCTATTTTTTGAGTTTCATTGGCATAATCAACTTAATTTTTTTTCTCCACCTCAAGGGCATAACAGTTTCCCATTACTAACTTCATCGGGGTTGAAGGTCGATTCTAAACTCCATAGGTAAATTATTCACTGGGCAACATGATAGGAATCACTTTTTGCCCTTCTTTTGTTTCGACCATTATGTCTCTTGTTTTTCTAAAGTCAGTTTGTTACTAAGTGTATTTCGATATACCTTGGCAGTATGCACATTATTGACAACAGCCTGGCGATTTAATTCTTTAAAATTTTTATTTTTAGAAGGAGGTTTTGCACTTGTGTCAGCTTATTTCCACCCATTAACGACTGAATAAAAAAATAAGGACCATATTTAATTGGCTATGGATCATCAATAACTTTTTTTCCATACGAATGATTTGCAAAAGGCAAATCATAGATGGTGGGCTTTCCTTTTCCTGAATAATTAATAATTTACCTTCCTAATCTTTAAGAATAACTGGATTTTTGTATTTTATTAAGTGTTCGTTCTTCATTTAAGTTATATTAATTACGAAATACAAATATAAAGCATCAATATTGAACAAATTTTATTTTTATTAATTTATTTGATTAAGGCATGTATTTTAATATATTTTTAATGAATAATTTTAAGATAGGAGAACATTAATAAAATTCTGATTCAAACTAATTTCTATTGACGAGCAAATTATAAAATTCAAAAAATATACAAGCTATTATTCCGAAAGAGAGCGATTCTAATAAGAAATTTGCGACTGACAAGATCATTTAGAAAAAAAAATAGATAAAAAAAATGTAGAAGAGTGTAGAAGATAACCCTGAATATTTTAGAATTGATAAATAAATAAGCCATAAACTTTACCAGATTTATTGTAGATTAAAAATTGGACCTCCGCAAGAGACCAATACATTAACCTTTTCAGAGACTGACCAGCGCCACTCAACAATGAATTATCATAAAATAATGTAAATTTTTAAAGATCTTAACATTAGTTTGTAAATAAATCAAAAATTGCAAATTCTCAGAGCAATTAAAAAGTTTTGTTTTAACCAAAACTTTATTAATGAAGAAGAATTTATTAAAATATTTAAAGTTATAGTTCATGGAATTGCTTTTAAACAGAGTATCTTTAAGCCTCTAATTGAAAGAAAATATTAAACGGTTCAGGAAAGAGAGAGCTTAAATTTTAAGAGAAAAGGTGTGAGTATTAAAATAAATAAAAATTTTGCCAAAAAATTGAAAACAGAGCCACAGATGGATGATATCAGAAACCGATATCAAGTCAATGATGTTAAAGAAAGAAATAAAACTGTTCAAACAATAAACAGACTCGATAAATCTTTTGTTAAGAACTTAGAAGTTGCGGGATTAAATAATTAAAAGTTAAAAGAAAGCAACTTTTCCCCAATCATCAAGATGGAAAATCGCAAAAGAATGCTAACTAATCCAAATCACTATGAATCTCCTGTTCGTAGTTATTTAAGTAGAGCAATATAAAAAAATAAATTGGGAAAGATAACTTGGTAAAATTTATTCAAAATGACAGAGGACAGTTTGCATCATAATATCTCTATTCCTAGTTTCATTGATAAGGAAACAATTGATGATGTTTATTTTTGAATCTTAATATTCACTATTGTTTAGAATATTAACAGACAAATCTAAAGTTAAACTCAATGAATTATCATTACTTTAATATAGATAATAACCTTAATCAATAAATTAACATATCTTTTTGATTGGAAGATTAGCTATTTTTCAATTACAAATAGATTTCCTCAAATCAATTAAAATTAAGTTATTAAACATATTATCGTTATTAGTCACAAAGACCAAAATGGAATAAATCATCAAAAGTCTGATTCAAATTATTTAGTTGTTGTTGTGGGAGACACTGGAGTTGGAAAAACGACGGCCATACGCAAATTTACTCAGCGTCCATTTCCCAATCGTGTTGTACCTACGGTAGCTGTTTAATTTTATGCTCGGTCGATTTAGATGAGAAACAAACGTCTAAGGCTTCATTTCTGGGACACTTGTAGCTATGAATTTATGAAGCGGGTCAAAAATGTTATTAAAATGTTGGAATGTCGTATTAATATAAATTGAAATAGTTATGTATAGTAAGCTGATGCAGCAGTGGTTATGTATGATTTAACATCTTTTACTACTTTTCATCAAGCAAACGAATGGATTTAAAGTAAGCGTGGGGATATATAGATATTTATCAGAGAAAAAGATTACCGATACTGCTTTTTGGAAATAAAATCGATCTATGTACAAACATGGATGGTAGGGTGGTTAATGGAGAGGAAAAAGATGTGATGAAGCAAATTGATGGAGTTTTTATTGAGGGAAGCGGATTAGTAGATGATTCCCTGGAAAAGGGACTAATCCAATTATTAGAGAGTAAACAGATATTAATGAAGAATACGTAATTAAATAAATTATATTCGAATAATAGGAAATAAAGAGTAATTGTTGTTGCTGGAATTGATATTAGAGAATAATCTAATTGTATTAATTTCAGCAATTATTATTTTGTATTATGTTGTTGTATTAATTCTCCATTGCTATTATTTGTTATGTTTGCTTTTTATCTAATTTAACAGATCATGAGCATTTATCTATATGATCTTGCAGTAAATATCCAGATATTAAAACATCAATATCTATCTAAAAATTAAATATTTTTTCCATAGTAGTTTTTCCTATATTGGCCATATCTTTAATAATTCATTGTTAGAAGGCAAGTTTATCTAATCTATTTATGATTGGATTGGCCAAGATATTTTTATGGGTTAGTGGACATATTTAATATTTACAGACTAAAAATTCAAATATTAGCTACATCTAATATTGATCCAAAGTTTCTCATATGTTTTTCTTTGATTTTTTATTTTGGCTTGAAAAGAGCCATAAGCTATTTTACTTGTAAAAGAATAAACATTTATTAAAATAAAATTTTGGGCATATCATTTTATCTCTATGCTTTGATTAAATGTCACTGATTACGTATACTTAAAATTAGTTTCATTTGGATTTAACCAATTTCTTGCAGGCACTGGTTATTCCTTCGGTAAAAACTATATCGAAGAAGGTTTCGTCAATGAATCATTGCTGGGCTGCTTTTCCATATATTTTTTCGGGGCTTCGAATCCAGGGATACAGATTATTGATTATTGAAGTTGCTGGACTGGAGGATTACCTTCTTTCTTTTTTTATTGAGAGTTAATACAGTTTCCCATTTATTATTTATTAAGAACTTTAAAGTTGAATAATATTTCAAGCATTTCTTATAATAGAATCAAACAATATCAACAATAATTTTATCGCTATTATGTATTAATAAAAAAATAGGAAAGTATGGCTCTGAATAAATTGGATCTTTTCAGATTTATGATTTATTGGCGTTTGACTCAAAGGGCTTTCGATATTTTATTATGCATAGTATTTACGATTATAAAAATCTTTGTCTCTTAAAAATAACAGATTTGAATTAAACTATCTTGCTAGTATTTTTAAATATATTCTTTTATACTTATACAGAAATCAATTTTTATAGTATTTTTTAATTCCTTTATAAATGAGCTGATTTTGATAGCAAAATCAATATATCAAAATCATTTATATTGCAAAATCAATGCATAGAGAAGAAAGCAAGAGCATAATCATTATATTTAATCAATCATTTGTTTGCTTTACTGATCAGCTGCATGTTCATCTTGATAATGCAGTTAATATTAACAGTGAAATTAAAAATGCCCTCCTCTATAATTGCCTCATTTTTCTAGATTCTCACCATGATGGGGATAATTTGTTATAATTTATCCTGCCGTCTTTATTTGCAATAAACAAATATTAAATTTTTCAGCATGCCTTATTCAATTTATTCATCTAACTATGGACAAATAAGGGCAAATTTTAAGTTATGAGCCTTCTCCTTGTCTACTTCTATTATTACGCATTTGACATCATATCCATCAGTTTCCAGGCGATAAGCAGCAAGGGGTTGAATTTCCTATCCTTTATTAAACCAAAGAGATTTGTAATTTGAGATGTTATATGCCCTTTTAAGTTGATCAATATATTATTTAAATTCAGCATCTTCAGCCTTTTGTCTTTTTTATCTTTAAGAACCTGCAGTATCCTCGCTCGATGGAGTTATTAATTTTTATGTTTTAGCTGTTTATTTCCAGATCCGAGCTCTCTTTGGACCTACTTTTTATTGCATGATTATTTATCTTTTTGAAGCACAGCAGCCCATCAATGATTATGAATTTATTATTGTAAAAAATAACGATGTTTTTATGAAAAATCAAATTATAAATTTAATTTATGTTAATTATAGTCGTCAAAATCAGAATTTAGAATATTGAAATAAGGACATTATCTTAATAGTATAATGTAATACTTTTCATACAAATTGTTATTATCTCATGCATTGCCTAATTTTCTATTAATAGATGTTAAATTACCATTAGATCACTGTTTTTCCTTTGTGCATCTGATTAACCATTAAGCCTAATATATGCAAATTATGAATTTAAAAAAACGACTCAGTAGAATTCTAACATGTGGAAAATTCAAAGAATATATATTAATTCAAATAATAAAATAGGTCTCATTTTAATCTGAATATTGCAATCAAACTGCTTTATCGCACCATTAAATAGCATATATCATTCTTAAGTTTAATTTAAACAACTAATGTAATAATTAATTCTTTATTTGTGACAAGTGCATGGAAAGTATTGTTGCCAGCAAAGATCGGCTGCATTTCTTTTAGTATATGGAGGTAGATATCCTACAGGAGTATCTTAGAACTGGAATCAGCTATTTTATTAACGCTATTATTAATGCATACCCTTCTCTTATAGGACTCAGGTATCATTCCCTCGAAATTTCAACAATCATTGATTTTCTAAAAGATTTCTACTATCTCGCGATTCACAAGGCAACTTACGCATAAAATTTTTATGAGTTGGAAAGAAAGATGGGAACTAATTCTAAAATAATGGCTTTAAAAAGTGCCCTTATCTGGGCAATCGTTCCTTATATTACAACCAAAATGGAGCTTTTCTATAATTAAATAGTAGCTGACTAAATAGACGGTAAAAGGATTACGTTATTAAAAAAAATATTTAAAACTATATATCCCTTTATCTATACAGTGGTTGGAATTATTCAAATTTTGTATAAATTTCGATACTTATACGTTCAGAAAGAAAAAGATTAGTACTATCATTTGATGTATCATCTGGATCATGCTCACTTAGGCCATAAGGAAAGAAGGGAAGAAGCTAAATATCCGTTATTGGAATTATTTAAAAAACCAGGACTGCTTATCATTTTAATGGGACATAAAGTTCTTACATGGTATTTTAGTCAGAAAAAAGGAAGACAGCTGAATAAAATTAAAGATGATGATTGTTAAGTGTAAGCTCCAACTAATGATGACGATTTGGATCAATAAGGAAGATGCCCAATATGTACCAAAGAAATAAAGAACGCAACTATGGTTCGAACGACTGGATATGTGTACTGTTTTGATTGCATTAACGATTATGTTAAAAGAGAAAGAAAATGCCCTATGAGTCAGTTACCAATTACTGAAAGCAACCTTCAAATCCTCTATAACTGAGTCACGAAGCTGAGTTTAGATTTCATAAAATGGAAGCTATTGATTAACATTTAGAACATAGATAATAATTAATACTTGCTCGTAATCTTGAATATCAATTAAAATAACGTTACTTGCTTCTTGTATTTATATCCGAAACAGAATCTCATCTCTATAATATTTTTAAATTTATATCCATACAGATTTATCATGGCAAATACCTATCTTGATGATTTTATGGACAAATTGATAACTGTGCCCAATGACATTAACCGTCTTCTAAGGTTGATTCGTAAACTAGACAAGAGAGTTTAAAATATTCAAGCAAGTCTCATCACACAACAAAATACATTTCTTTCTCAAGTTAAATAGCTGAGAGATAAAAAAATTACTACATTACCAGATGTAATGAAAAGTGAGCTTTAGTCCATTCAGAAAAAACAAAAGGAATTGTTTGGGTATAGCAAATAAAAGAAGGAAGTAGCAGATCAATTAAGTCATGAGGTAGCATAATATCAATAGATGTTAGCTGCTGAACTTAGGAGCAAATATAAGGATAAACCTGAGGAAGAAATCATGAGAAGAAAAAAATTAAAGTTAGAAGCTACCAAGACAACCGGACCTAAACCAAAATAAGATTTTTACTATGATATGAAAGATCCCCAATATTGTTACTGTGGAAGAGGTTCCTTTGGATAGATGGTAGCATGCTAAAATCCTTATTGCTAAAGGTAGTGGTTCCACACCGTTTGCATCGAATAAAAAAATCTTCCCTAAAAGTGGTATTGTTCTGACTGCCAAAAGCAAAGAGATAAAACAAAGAACACTCTCTCAAGAAGCTATTTCGCTAATAAATAAGCTACATCGGGAAATTGATTTATTCGGGAAAATTTATTCAATAAATAATTATCAATAATCAGAATAAAATCATCCTTTGGATTTTAATTTTAAGAATTAAGTTATCTAAATGTTTTCTCCGTTCTACCAAATTCCTTTAACCATTTGTCCACTGGAAAATGTTAAACGACCCTCACCATGCATTTTTCCGTTTCTAAAATTTCCCTCGTATATTTTTTCATTGTCGCCATTCCACTTAAATACTCCTATGCCAGACAATTCTCCATTTTAAAATTATCCTTCATACTCACCATATAATGTTTTAACTTTCCCCTGTCCGTGCTTTTTATTATGAAAAAAAGTCCCTTCAAAAATTTCATCGTTTCCTCGATAAAATTTACCTTTTCCATGCATAAATCCCTGTAAAAATTGCCCCTTATAAATTCTGCCATCGCTCCAGGTAAATGTACCCTCACCCTATTTTAAGCCATCAACAAAATTTCCTTAATAGATATTTCCATCGGCAAAGATTTATTTTCCATAGCCGTGAGGTTTATTACTTTTCCATTATCCTTCATAAGTGACAGTTTCTGAAGAGAATCTACCTTTTCTTCCCTCCAAAGCTGAATGCTGTATTTCACCACGATAAAATGAACCATCTACAAATATTAAGATTCCATTTTTGCAGAATGCTTCTCCTTCATCGAAATATCCTTCGAAGTAGCTTCCATTTTAAAAATATATCTTTCCTTTTCCATGAGGAACTTTTTTTTTCCATTCTCCCTGATAATAGATCTGTTTGCTAATGATGTAAAAAGTGGGAAGCTAATTTCCTTTTAGATTTTAAATCTCCATAAAATATTCTATATTGCTTTGTTAGTACATTTTTCGAGTTCTTTTTTTAAGACTTAATTGACCTTCGAATTAAGTTGAGGTTGATGCTAGCTTTTAACTGCAAATTATTTTTGAGGAATATCATTTTTATATAACTGTATGAGATAATAGCTGTACAAGTAGATTGTTTTCAAGGCCTTCATTGAAGGATCCTATCATTTCAAGTCGGCTTTCTTGTTATTACACTTTGCAGATATTACCCATCTCGATATTTATGAGTATAGTATCAAATTATTTATAATTATTTTTCAATTCAGGGAAGAGAGAAATATTGGCAATGGCAAAATTATTGGGGAAGTTAATAGACTTTTTTTTTCATTTAATTTCATCAGGATATATTACTAGATTCATTTAATTTATTTATTCTTATGGGAGGATGTATTCTGAAATAAGAGGTGCCATCTAGTCTTCGCAGTCGACCATAGACACTAGAAAAAGAGAGAGCCTTAATTTTCAATTAAGTTGATTTACATCCAAATATGGCAGAAAATTATAAAAAATAGAATGCCCCAATATCTGAAACTGCAGATAGCAATTAGAGAAGCAAAGATGTTAAATTGAAAACAAAAATAGAGTCAGAGTTATAGGATTACAATTACAATTCTGGTAAAATAGTTACTTTAAAAGATCTCCTTAAAGATCCTGAAAATAATCTGGAATAAACTTCATAAGAGGAGTGGGTTGCAACTCACAACACGAGATCAAGCATCATAAAAGTTTCAAAAAGAAAAAGAAGAAAAAAACAGAACTCGAAAGAAAGTTAGATTATAGAGAGCACTTAGTCTTTCATATAATCTATGAGATAAAGTTAAAATATCTCAGCCTAAGCTACAGAATCTAATCTATTCACAAAAATATCCATCGGAATAGATAGCCTAAATTATATATAGTTTATACTGCCTAAGTGTAGGGCAGGTCCTCTTGTCGTTCCTTATGTCAACTACGACTCATATTAGTGCTGATTATTTGCATTGGTCTTATTAATAATGTCATACTTTAAAATTTCAAAAAATTATTCTGTTAATAAATTCATTTTAATTGTCAATAATTTTAACTCTCTCAATAATTAAATTTATTATTTTTTAAAGACAAAATGATTAGAATCCGACCTTCACTGCCTCGACCAGCCAAAAGTATCAGCTCTAGAAAAAAAACTAAATAAGCTGACGAAGAAAATATCAGGCCTGTTGTTTTCAATACCAAAGGATATTTTGACCCTTCAGTTCCTTATGATGAATAGTACCTAAAAGTAAAACAAAAGGTATTCGAAAAATATCGTAACAAAAAGGAAGAATTTGTGATGCTCGATATAAAACAAACAAATAGGGGTGCATTTATTCAAAAGGGTCTATTGATCCCCTCCAAATCACTTAATATCTGTGATGAATAGAAGATGAGTTTTGGATAAAAATTAAGTCAGAATTTACTAAAGAATTATTTGATGAGAAAAGAGAAAAGGTAAATGCATGATTTATAAAAATTTAGTGAAGCCCCTAAAATAAATTGTGATCAACTGACTTCCAGAAATAATACATTTACCTCCAGGACGCATAGCAGACATATGTCCAGCAGAATTTCAACGGCTTCAGTTTTAAAGATGGAGGCTGACTTTTGATTTGTCTTACTATTTTTGTTAATATTTTCAAAGTATAAGAGTTTAACAAAGTTTATTTGTAAAATAAAATTAATAATGACAACTTAAAACAATTAGAAGAGTTAAAGTGAACATAGAAAAAGTGCTTATAAAACTCCAAATGGTATGAAGTATGTAAGTTTGGATTACTCCACTCTTCGAAATTTAAAGAGTAACCCTAAGCAAACTGATTCTTAGGAAATTAAATTATTGCCAGGATTAGGTTTAAGAACCAAGATTTCATTTCGAAAGAAGAAATTGATAGAATAGCCGTAATTAATGGAAGAACCTCGTCTTCTGACTACAGCAAAAAAAAGAATTCAATAGCATCTTTCCTAAATCCAAAGCGATTCTGAGGTTTCAAATTTGTTGGGATTAAGTAGCTTTATGAATTCACGATAAGTAACACCAATAAATCCATTGAATAGTACGATTAATCGCAAAAAGAACAACGCAAGTCAAAAAAATAAACTAAATTCAATCAGTTCTGAGCTATTTGACATTCAATCAAATCCTGAATAGCATTAAAGTACAGAATCTAAATTTAAGCATCCTGAATTTAGAGTCTACGACAAAATAATTGGTCAATCTTAAATTGTTTATTAATATGTATTTGGAAAAGAGAAAACTGTTAATCCCAAAATTATTCATTCATGGAAAGACTGTCTTCATCATGAAGATAAAATTGAAATATATGTCCCCGTTAATGATCACCATTCAGCCTAAATACCTTATAGTAATTCTAGAATATATCCTTTGAATTAAATTGAAAAAGGGTTCAAGGAAATATACGGAGTTGGGAAAAATAGATCTTTGAAGATCGGCTAAGAGGCTATCATTCTTGATGGAATCAGTAGATATCTGAGTATCTGTAGTAAAGATGTTCTCAAAATATCAAGAAAGGATTTTGACATTATTGAAAATATTCTCATTGACTGTAAAATGGTTGAACTTTAAAATAATCCAATGTGTATGAGACAAATAGAGACTCATTTCAAGTTAATGGCCACTAAATGGAAGTACAGCGGTATGTTAAACATGAATGATAGGATTGTTGAAAGTGCTCTAATAATGGGCAAAAATAATTTTTTAGACTTAAATAAAAGTAATGTGCTCACAAACTTTCTCTTAAGAAATAGTAACATAAGCGAAATATGATAAGTGATGAGAATGTATGATGAGCGATTATGTTTTATATTTAAGCTGAAATATAATTTCTTTAAGTAGATATAGTTCGGACTTTGCACTTAATTTTTGAAAATACCTCATCATAATTGACCATTTAATTTAATCTTTTATTGAAAATTATATATCCACATTTTTTGCTTCCATTTGATTTTGTGTATATATTTTACGAATATTAGTAATTTCTTCGATGAATAATAATAGTAAAGGAATTTTTAAATCAACTAAACTTGGAGAGGAAGGCGAAATCAAAAAAGTTCAAATGAACATTCATTCTTCACATAAAATTATCGATACAGACATACTTGTTATTGATCCCAATGTGGAAAAGTTATTTAAGCACAAAAGATCTAAAACTGGCGAAAATAAGAACATTCAATTCTCTCCCGATATTCATCATCATGATTTAAATACGAGTACGAGAAAATGTCTAAAAAATTGCTCCGAAAAAAAGATAAAGAGATAGGAAGAATAAGGAGAGGAAATGAAAAGCGTTAAAAGTATAAAGTTCGACATAAAAAATAATGATGTCTTCGAGTATAGTTTAGGCAATGATCTTAAAGGGAAGAACAAAAAAAGTTCATCAAAATATATAGTTCACACTCAAAGCGCAAAAGTCGATGGGGAGTGCTGCTAAATATTTTGAAATTGAAAATATTTACTTTAATTTTTTTACAATAATAAAATATTTAACTTGTTTCTGCTTTATCATTTGAAATAAAAGTCAATGCTATTAATATTTTGAATGTTTATTGGGAATGAAGATATTTTAGAATCTTGGTTTTACATTTATCCTTATCTGTCGATTATTGATAAAATGTTAATGGTCAAGAAGATTTGATGTCTTGTCAATTTTATGTTATTAATATGGATTTGAACACTAAGTGGTAGTCTGATGATACTTATCTTAATATTTTTGATATTATTCATGCTAGTTGATACTTATCTTTATTGCTTCAGATTGAAAAAGAATACTATTTAAAAGATACTAAGATACCCATCAGAAAGTATCATTATCAATAATATATTTAATCCTAGATGAATCGTCTATAGCTCAGCTTAATGAAGTAGCATTGAAAGGGTTTATATAATTTATCTTATTATAATCATAGTAGTATTAGTAATTGTTCATAGGCAAATGAAGATTTACTCAGCAGTTGGATTAATTATATTTTGCTTGATAGCTATGACAATTTCATTGGATGCATCAACCTCCCACTAAGTGTTAAAAGTGATAAACATGAATATGAAGCCTGAGGATAGTGGAGAACTAATTTCGAAAGCCAACAATGAGACTAAAGAAAAAAAATCCAAGAAAGCCCATGATCTTTGAAGAGGTATATTAAGTGCATATTATTTTATATAAAACTGGTCTATTTTTTAGATTAATCAAATAAACTTGTTTTTGGATTTATCAATTCATGTTGTTAATGAACTAATAGATTATATCAAATAAAATTTTAGATCTTTGACAAATGAACATAGATCAGTGCCTCGCTGAATTGCTTGAAGCCAAATGCCTTCATGAGAGGGACCTACGCATTATCTGCGAAAAGGCTAAGTAAATTTTCTTGGAGGAATCAAATGTACAGCCTGTTTCCAGCCCCATCACAGTCTGTGGCGATGTTCATGGCCAGTTTTACGATGTACTCGAACTGTTTCGAACAGGTAGCTCTACCGAAATTCAGGAGGACAAATTGACCAAACCTGCTATGTGTTCATTGGTGACTTTGTGGACAGGGGATATCATTCAGTTGAAACTTTTGAATATTTACTCTGCCTCAAGGTAAAATACCCGGAAAGAATCTGTTTGCTGAGGGGAAACCACGAATCGAGGTACAATCAAAGATTACTCAGGCAAATTACAACTGTCTACGGGTTCTATGATGAGATCAATCGCAAATATGGTAACCCAAATCCTTGGAAGTACTGTACTGAGGTATTTGACTATCTACCCATTGGAGCTGTCATAGATGGTATCAATTTATCTATTTAGGCAAGGTGCTTTGTGTTCATGGAGGACTTAGTCCTGAAATAAAAACTATTGACCAAGTAAGAACTATTGACCGCAAGATATAAATTCCTCATGAAGGTCCTTTCTGTGATCTTATGTGGTCTGACCCCTAGGACATCGAAGATTGGGCCATTAACGCTCGAGGAGCAGGATGGGTCTTTGGCTCAAAAGTTACCAACGATTTCTGTCATATTAATGGTCTTGAGCTTATTGCTAGAGCTCATCAGCTTGTACAAGAGGGTTTCATTCACTGGTTTAAAGTATGTTAAATGATATTTAGAATAAAAATCTGGTGACAGTTTGGAGTGCCCCTAACTACTGTTATCGTTGCAACAACCTAGCTGCGATAATGTAAGTAAAAGAGACTGGGGAGAAAGAGTTCAAGATATTTAAGACTGTGCCTGAATCAATGAAAAGTGTGCACTTCAAAAACGTATTGCCTTATTTCCTGTGATGTCATTCCATTCTATACATATAATTATATTAATATTGTTTGATCCTTTATTGATGATACATTTATAACAAGAGATATTCTTGCTTTAATTAGAAAATGACAATAAACCTCAGCAAATAATTAAATTTAAGATTTGAGTAGATAGCATGCAGTAATGGCAATAAATTGCTAAATGATAGTCAAGAATATATATTTTGTCAGTGAAATATAATGCAATAAATAAAGAAGATAAATTAATAAGGTGAGCATTGATGCTTTCCTTACAATTTTATTGATTAGTTGACATCCTTCACACCAAAGTCTATTGAATTAATTTATATTAAATATTTTCATTAAATCAAAAATTATATTTTCCATTTTCTCGATTTATAAAAAAATCACCAATGAGTCATAGTGGTCTGAATCATTTTATGCAAATATCTCATTTTTCAACTATGACTTTCTATCAATAAATAAATAAGATAGATAAACACAAATGTAATTGTCTTGTAAATCAAATAACAAAATATCATTTATAATCATGATTTATCATTGGATTCCTCAGTATATCATTATATTTACTTGCAATGTAGTTTATTTTCGTGACTCTTAATAATTGTGACGCACAGACAGTCAACAAAACCAAACTTGCTAAATGGAGACATCTTGACTCCTTATTTTGTATGATTCTAATCATCGGCTTGACATTCTTTGTAATCATGCAAAATGGCAAGATGAGGGAACAAATCAAATAGCAATTGAATAATGAAGTTATAGAATAAATTGTCAACGACAAAATTCTGATCATTCTCCAGGAGCTGAATAAAATGAAAACTATTATTTTAGATTAGAGCAATCGAATTCATGCCAAAGAGATAGAGTTGCAAGTATTATTTTCAACATTTAGGTTTTAATCAAATCTTTGAGCAAGCAGCTAGGTCTACCATTGGAATAAGAAAAGCCAAATAATTTAGATATTTAATAGTAATAGCATCCAAAGCCAGCTTTCTATAGAAATACATATGAAGTGTTCGAAATATATCAAGGAATTGAAAGTCAGTAAACATATCTCTTTCCATAAACTGATATTCCTTCAGGAAAAGTGGAGAAAAAAGAGGGTAAGACTGTTGATGGAAATAAATAAACGAGTTACGCAATATGTTCATATTTATAGTACTGGTTTTAAAGTTAAAATTAACCAATTAGCAAAGTGCCAGCAAAAATACCGAAATACAATAATCTTTTTTATGTATAGAAAATGAATTTTGCTAATATTACTGCTGAGGAAATCGGAAATATCGAATAGTTTTTTAAAGATTTAAAAGTGTTTGTAATTTGGATGGGAAATGCTTTTCTCGTCTTAACACTCTGCATAAGCATGTTAATGATGATATCATTTATTTTAAACCGTAAAAACAAAACAAAATATTCTTTACTAAAGCAATTACTGAAGAAAATGAGCCAGTTGAGTAAAAAGCGGCCCTCAAAATCTCAAAAATAACTATTATACTTTTGAGTCAATGATAAGCTTATATTTTAAATATGCTAGCTTATTAATATTGAAAGACTAAAGCTTAGATATCAAATATTTGCCATTTATATTATTTTGTTATATTAAATCAGATGGCCTTTTATTAGCTGCATAATAAGTTTCAAAATATTTAAAAATATCAAAAAAATAATTTAAAAATGAGAGTGCCAATAGTAATCCCAGAAACAGAAGCTACGGCTGTCCACTTTATAATCTTTAATATATCTCTTTTAGGTTTAGATTAAAGTAACTTTTGCTCTGCATTTTGCAAAGATTATTTTTTCTTTTTAGCCTTGAGTTTTTCACGTTTAAATTCATAAAGCTGAATTAAAATATCGTTGATATAATCCATACGTTAAATTTTACTGATCTTTTTGAATGTTTCCAGCATTGCTATTCTAGATACGTAAAATATATGAATTTTAACAAGTACTTGGTGATTGAAAAAGTTTATTTTTGTGGGAATATAGTTTTGTTTATTAAAATTATAAAAATTTACATCTCCATAGTATACCAAGAAAAGGTGAATAACTTCTTTGTTGTAAGCTTTAAGTTTATCAATGATACCTCCCTATGGCTGGTTCATACTCTCCAACCTACATAACTAAAGCTCTTTATAAAATAGAGTGGGTAAACATTATATTTTTTGAATTTATGCTTTAATTTTGACCTATACCACCACTAACTCTCTTTCTTTCAATTAAATATTCTCTGATTATTAAACATTACTATAAATGTGGCGAAAGCAATATGAAAATTCTCCACTTTCTTGGCATTTTGATCGAGATGAATAAAAAGCATTCATCTTTGACTCAAAATATTTTAGTTGAATAGATCTGTTTACTACAAATGATAAAGCTGATAATTGATTCAATTTTTTATTTTTTCCATTCTTGACCTGCTGCTAATCATCAAGTCTACTGAAATTGTCAGAAAAATAATCTGAGATGTTGTATCTAAAGAATTTTTCAAGAAAGAGTGACTAAACTTTCGAGAAGACATCGATACAACTTTGTTGACTGTTAAAAGTTTTAAAGTCCGCTTGATATTGAGGTTTATTTATCCTTTCTCGCATGAGTCTAACTCGTCAACGAATCTCACAAATTATAATTATAAAGATAAAAAGTCTAAAATATTAAAGAACATGATGGAGAAGTCAGAGAAAATAAGAAAAGAAATAAAAAGTATATATTTTGATATGAATTGTAAGAGATTGATGAATTTATAAAGACTCTTACTATTAATAAGGAATTATTCTTATAATCAAAAATGTATTCCCCATTAATAAATGCTTTTGTTTTGTCGAAACACTCCATATTTATTTAGTTATGACTAAATAATTTACTAGCATTGACATCTATTTGGAAACTATTAGCAAGTTAATGATTCTTTTTAAAAATGATATTTTAACTCAACTATCCATTTATCCAAAGAAGAAATATTTTAAATAAGATCATTAGACTCAATGATAAATTTTATTTAATGTTTTATTAATATATATTTTCACAAAAGATTTATATTGAAAATGGGTCCATCTCAGCAAAAACCTGCCACTACTCAACAAGAAAACGAATAATAAATTTTGACAATAAAGCATCCCAGATTCACGAACATGAAAATTATTAGTGTTCCCACTGAGGAAGATGAAGGCTCAATATAAATTACGATCCCACTTCCCAACTAAAGCTAATTTTAGAAATGGGATAAGAAAGTTAAATAAATAGGATAATTCTAAAACATCTTTCTTCCAATTAATCAAAAATTTACAAAGACTGAGTTCTGTGGGAGCGGAGGAATTGCAACCGTAAGCTTTTTATTATTCAGATTCAATTTAAATACTATCCCTATCTTCTAAGCGATGAGATCTTCAATCGGTGCAGTATGGAAGGAAAACATTTCGAAGAGCCAGAGCTGTGGTATCTAATCTATTCGATGATTCAGGCAGGCAACACTTTTCATTCAAGAAAATTAAAATTGGGTGATGTGAGGCCCTAAAATATTTTTATCAGCCCTGAGGGGCAGGTTAGAGTATCGACTCAGTATTCATGGCCAGGAGAACAGACTAACTATCAAAAAACAGTATTTTAAAAATAAGTCACCTACCTATGTAACTTCTAATTAACCCAGCACCTGAGTAACTGAAGGATATCAGCTATGGAAAACTGTAAGAAACAGACAACTTTTCCGAGAATTAATCATTTTCTGTGGGATTAACTTGCTTGGATGCTGCTACTTTATCCGATTCTAGACATTTTTATCTTGAAAATAACAAGTTTAACTATAGTAAGCTCGAAGAACAATTGCAACAACTATAAAGTAGTACGAACTTGAGCGAGGCTCTTATCCTTATTATTAAAGGGTTGTGTCAAGTAGAAGCTGAAAGGAGAGCTAGATGCTAATAACTTGCTGTTTGGCTTTAAAAATATGAAGAATCAATTATTGATCTTCAATAATTTCAAATACAGGAAATTCCAGTCTCGCTACAGAATTTGAGGGTAGAAAAACAAAAAGATTCAAGAGTTATTAGACAAAATAATTCGTATGGCCAGCCCATTCCTCAAATTCAGCCTGGAAACTATCAGTCTATGCCAATGACAATCAACAATCCTACTTAAGGCTCCATCCCTCAGGTTTATGCTAATAATCCGTTCTCTAAAGTAATTCAGCAGCAAGTCCTCCCTCCAATTTCTCAGTTACCTCCACAATATTATACTTCTCAACCTATTTATCAGCAGGCTCCAATCCAGAATCCAACATATATTAATTCAGGGCCCGTCCAAAACTATGAGCGTGTATATCAAGAGCCAGTTTATAAACAAGTTATAAATAGTAACCCCGGGGTTGAATTTCCTAGATATCCGAATCAAAGATCAGGATCAGGAGTTATTGAGGGTCAACAAATCATTTCAAATCCTCCGATGAAGCCAAGCCTTAATTTGCAACAGATTGATGAGCAGTTGCAAATGTCGAGAAAATTATTTCCTTCTTGATGATTGTCACATTGATTCATATCATTAATAAAAATTATAGGAAATTATCTCATATAACAAATGGCTACTAATCTTATTTAATGAAATATGGATAGAGCAAAATTTGAGTCCTATTAATGATAGGTTAATAAATTCTTTATGATGGTTTGAACTGAAATCACAAATATTTATGCTATGTCAAGAAGATAAAGCAAAATATTAAGCTCAAAAATAGAGAAAAATATATTTATCGTCGATCCCATATTGAATTTGTTTGTTTTGCAGACCCAATTTTTTATTTTTCCTCTTTATTTATTACCGAGAAATGACAATTTAGGTTCTTCATAAAAACAACTTCTTTTTGAATTATTTTTGAATTTGAATTATTTAAATTTTGTTTTCCTTATTTTTCTTCTTATGAATCCATTTTTAGCTTCTGCCTTTGAAAAATCCCTAAAATAAAATAGTTTGGTAGATCAAACTAAATTATCTGAATTTCCTCTTTGTTATTATTTTTCTTTTAGCAAACTTCTCTTTCGTCGACAATGATATATGATAGTTTGCTTTTAGCTTTTAATTCTTCTAGTATTTACGAGATTGACTCTTCTTTTAAATCCATATAATCGTTCTTATATTTTTTAATGTCTTACTTTAGTTACTTATGCAACTCCTTTACTTTTTATATTGTGAGTTACTCCCAGTTATATTCCCAAACTTTTTGATAACGAGGCAAAATATTTTTAACGAAAGAGTATTTTATAAAATCATCCTGCAAGGATTTTCCTGCCAGCAAGACTAAAAAGATTTGAAGAATGAGTCTGTTGCTAAACTTGCAATAAAATTAAGATTGTTAATTCATTGATTCTTCTTCAAGATGTATCTAAAATGTATCAATCCACTTCTTGATGGTTTTATCTTCAGGGAGTAGATAATATTTGTCGAAGGTCTTGAAATTTTCTGTCTTTAGTTGTCTTTGACTGTTATTCATAAACTATTACTACCAATAAGTAATTTTAGTCAGTATTTATATATTGAAAAATACTGTGGTTGACTAAACTGAAGCAATTGATTTCCATTAAAATATTAAGAGTAAAAATAATATGAAAGAAAAAATAAATAAATGATTCTCTCGGCAAAACCTTCCATTTCATTTATAATAAATTTAGTTTCTAAGACATCTGAATTAAAAAAAAAGCATTATCTAATAAACTCTATTCTTAAAATTTATAAATATTTTTATAGTATTTTGCAAATGGATTGAGAGAAATTTTATAAATATACATAAAAGGTAAATAATTTGATCATTGACTCATTTAGTACAAATTGGTGGAATGGAAACTTTCGGATATTAAATCGGAGGTTCCTAATTGACAATTTGAGAAAAAGTTTGATATTATCGACCTCCAGAGATAAAAATTTACCTACCATTTAAATTAGTTCTTGCAATTTCACTTGAATTAACATTCAGTGAATTTTGCCCAACTTTTTATTGACATATTTCCTGTGGAATTGATCCTGTATTTTTATCTTTTTAGGGAACGAAAGGTTTACTGTCTTTAGCATGAATAATTTCGCCTTGTTTTTAAGAAGATGAACTCCCGCAACAGCCCATGTAACAAAAATTTAATAAAATAATTTTATGTTGAGTTGATAAATCTTATAATTGTATGTAATGATGCCAAATTTAATTATAAGTAACTTTGAATCATAAAACATTTGATAGGCTTAATAAAAGATTAAATAGGACTTAAAAAGATAAATCCTACTTGTATTAAAACAGGAATAGTGTTTACATTTTTTAAAGCAATGAATAATTTGATATTGATTTTTTCTTTCCAGCAGATGTTATTCAAATTATTATTTTTATTATTTTTATTGGGTTATTAAATTAACTTTATAAATAAGATTTAATAAACATATACTTATAAATTTAATATATTTTTCCTTTTATACTTGTGATCTTCCTGTAGATAAATCCTTAAAATTATATAAGGATAATCTATTCTCACTTTATTCATAAATTATCTAAAGTATTAATAATTTATAGACAACATAATACATTTGAAAAGTGATAGAACAGCTTCTTGAGAATCAAAATATTCTGCATATTCGTTGTTTATATCTGAGATTATTAAAGTTATAGATCAATCCAATCTATATATGGACTGGCAAAATTAAAACATCAATGTTAATATGATAATTTTTAAAACCAAGTTTGATTTCAATCAGGTAAATATTAATGGGATAATTAATTCAAATCATTTACTCAAAGGGTTAAATTTTAAAGATTTTTTTGGTGATGAACCTGATTAAGCGAGTTTTTTCAAAAACTAATCTTTATATTTGTTGTAGTCAAAATTCTCTTCGAACTGGGTAAAGGGGCTAGGATATGGTTTTCCTTTCATGTGTTCAATCAACACGATTCCATAGGGACGAATATCTGCTGATCGATTCACAACCCAAATATTTTGGTTTTCTGCTGAAAACTTAATGTTCTAAGGATTCAACCTGCACTGGAAGACCAAATTATATTGTTTTTTACCAATTCCGATCACTGTGGTGTAGGGTAATGCCTAAGCAAAGAATGGGGTCAAATAGACTCCTTCACCTACTTTCTATCCTTCTTTATTAATGCAATTGTCATTGCAGTGTACTTGCTTGATATTCTAGACTACTATGAACTTATGTTTTGATTAGCGGTGGAGACTGCTTAAAATGCTTTAAATTACATTTTTATAACTTTTAAAGGCTGCATTTGGGTGTTTAACTCCATGAAAAGCAACTGCCCATTCTCTAGGTAGATCATCCATACCCAGCCATTGATCGTTTCCATTATCAAAAATGTTTGAAACTTTTATTCCATAGCGACTTGAATTGATTGGCGGATAATAAGGCAAACCACCCCTTTTATCTCTCTTTTTATTGCTAAGGAAATTAATGCATCCTTTTTCATCAAAATCGTCAGGTGACAGTTACAATCTTGTGAAGTAAGGATGAAATTAAATTTTTTTGTTTAAGTTGACCTTCAAATGACTCACTACATTTGCAGGTTAGTTGGTGCTCATCACCAAAATGTTAGAGCCCTTGATAATATCATGGAAGACTAAACTGTTCTAACTAACTCCAAAGGATTGAGATATTCTTTTTCTCTGTTTTGCAACAAATTTTTTTAATTCTTCGTTCGAGTCATTCAATTTCTAGAAATAACACTCTGGGTCTTCATCCAAAACTTATCTTAGAATAACTCTGTCGCTAAGGAAATGAGATGTTATGGTTTTTAGGGAGAGTTTAGATCTATCTGTTGATTTCGGTGTAAAAATGACCTCGATTTTGCCATCATTAAGTTCAGTCTTCAAAATTTTAAGAATCATGGAGAGGAGGGCTGCCCTGGTCGGCTTTTCACTATTTGCGCCTGCCTCTGCCTACTCGTCTATCTGCTTCTCGAGGATCTTACTGGTGTTTAGTTCGTCCTAAGTAAATTATTTGTTCATAATTTTTTCACATATAAAACATATTAGGGCCTCATCTTCTTCTTCGACCTCATGATTTGTAAGAAACTTTTCCCAAATTTTATCTCTTTTATTGGGAGGGGCTTTTGTAGCCAATTCTTACATCTTTTTATCGTCAATTTTAGTTCCTATTTCTTCCTCATATCTTTAGCCTATTTTTATTTATTTACGATGTGATATTGATATCTGTTCTGCTATAATTGTCTTCAAACGAACTTGAGACTCTTAATAGAGTGTTTTCCTTGATTTAATTGAATTTTGCTTCTGTTATATTTCTTTTTCATCCTCCCCTCTCGCCTTTGAGTGAATTTTTGATGGAAGATAAGGATTAGTATATTTTGAATTTATTTATTATCTTTAGACCTAAATCTTCTACCCTTTATTTGTCTTTGATATCTTTTTTTAATATTAGTGTAAATTAAACTTATATTCATTGGGCTAATTCTTGGGTAGCGATGAAATTTATTTTTATTTTTTGAAGGTAGGATATATTTCAGATTTTTCCACTTTGCATTCTGGTCCAAAATCTTCATTTCCTAGAGAAGATTTAATAAAGCTAAATTTTTATTAGGGCCGAAAACTATTAATTTTAATGGCTAAATCACTAATAACCTTCGAGCACATAGTAAATTCTCCCCCCATTTATCGAACCTCTTCGTCACATTCCATAGCTAGAGTTAGAGTTTAATTCTAAATTCCCATCTACATTTTAATACTATTAATTGTTTCATTCCAATTTGCCTCTCTCTCCATTGTTTATGAACCCCTTTTAGCTTTAGCTGTAAATTTACAGTGTTATATTTCAAGATTTTTAGGTATATGATCATATTCTTGAAGATAATGAAAAATATTCTTAATGGAATGTGATCCATCAATTGTTAATGGAAGTAATTTTTCAGCATAAGTAAAGGATAATTTGGAATTCTCTAGAGTTTTTGTGATGAAATCGCATACATTCAAAACCAAATTGTTAAAATAAAATTATTAGGAATCTGTCTTTTCACCACATTCTCTACATTTTTTAAAGCCCTTTTCATCAGATTTAAGACACGCTTCACAGATTATATGCTGATTTTTGCAGAGAGTAACCGGTTTTCTCTATTAAGAATTAAAACGATTTTTGCATCCTTTACATTTATAGTCCATATCTTTGCTGAATTTTAGAGCGATTTTCCTTTCCATTTCTTCAGGCTTATTTTAATCTAATTGATATTTTGACAATTATTAAAAGGTTTGAAATATTTTACCAAAAAACTTGCTCTCCTGTGCAGATGATGGATAAACTTATTTAGAGCATTCCGAACAGGAACAAACTTTATTCTTATCCTTGAAAATAACTTCTTCAATACAGCGCTAACAGAAAATATGTTGGCAAGGCCTTATGATCATTGCTCTACGATGCGTGATGTTAAGTTTCTCATAGCAAAATGGGCAGCCGGTTGGAATTATTTCTGACAGCTCCGCAGAGGGATGCATCATGAGGATATTGGTGCCAGTTAAAAATCCCATGAAATAAGTCAATATTATTATTATTATTATTTTGTCTTGCAATATCAACTGTTTATACAAATTATTTTACTAATTTGATGAAGGATATCAGAATTTGAAAGGTTGAGTAATTATGCTAAGATAATATTTATTTTGACAAATTATTGAGCAATCAATTGCATATCCAATGAACAAATAGGGAATTTAATTTAATTGGCAATACAATAAAAAATAATGAAAAAATATAAATATTGAATATTAATTAATAAAATTAAAAAATACGCATGAATTTCTTTAATAAATGTTACCCCATAAATTATGTAATAATAAAAAGTAAATTTAGGTCAATTCTTATTTGTTTGTCACTTAAATTTTATATTGCATCACTATAAATTAACCAAGCAGATCAATTGATAAATTATTAATCTTTTTGATTAAAATAGTATTTTAATTCTTTCACTATTTTAAGATGAGGGAGAGTAATCTAATTTTAAATTTTACTCATCTCTTACATTCGCTGAATGTCGTTTATTAACTTTTGCCCACTTAATTCAAATAAACTATTCTAAATAAGAGGA
>Ga0302280_1000257_pt1 | contig 46120 bp, 38 predicted proteins | sample III_Fen_E1_1_FD_198771 | JGI IMG/M metagenome (GOLD analysis project Ga0302280, IMG submission 198771) | Peat permafrost microbial communities from Stordalen Mire near Abisko, Sweden - III_Fen_E1_1 | ecosystem: Environmental > Terrestrial > Soil > Wetlands > Permafrost | place: Sweden: Abisko... | reverse complement strand
GTTACCGTCAGTCCTGTTGATGAAGCGGTTGCGAGGGTTGTTTGACCGGTGACAGCGAGGGTACTTGTTGAAATGAGAGCTCCAAAATATCCAAGACCAGCAGAAAGGTTCGAACCGGTTGAAAGTGTCGTCGAGGCACCAGAGTTGGTAAAGTAATTAGTCGCGGAGAATATCGGCGTCGTTGTCGCCACCACGTTTCCATTGGTATCAAGAGCCAAGAAGGTGTTTGTGAGGTTCGTGAGTTTCAATCCCGTCAACGTCGAAGTCGCAGTTACCGTCAGTCCTGTTGATGAAGCGGTTGCGAGGGTTGTTTGACCGGTGACAGCGAGGGTACTTGTTGAAATGAGAGCTCCAAAATATCCAAGACCAGCAGAAAGGTTCGAACCGGTTGAAAGTGACGTGGTTGCAGAAGAATTAGTGAAATAGTTAGGAATGCCAAGTGATGACGTCGACGTTGTTCCAACCAATCCGTTTGTTGCAAAAAGAAGACCGTTCAAAGATGTAGCGAGGGTTGTTGTACCAGAAACATTTAAATATCCACTATCTGTAATATTTGATGTCGAAGCGAAACCAAGTGACGTTGTACCTGTAACATTAAGTGTTCCCGAAGCTATGACGTTCGATATGAAGACATTTCCAAGAGTCGTGGTACCGATAACACTCAAAAATCCAGCATCTGTAATATTCGAAGTTGAAGCAAAACCAAGTGTTGTAGTACCTAACACATTAAGTGTTCCCGAAGCTGTAATGTTACCCAAAAAGAAACCATTACCAATTACAGTGAGAGCTGATGATGGTGAAGACGATCCTATTCCTACATTTCCAGTCGTTGGTGATATGGTAAGTGATTCTGTCACAGGATTATACAAACTAAGATTTTGTACAGCGGTATATGTAGCACCTCCGTTAGCACTAATATTCAACTTGTAATACAGATATGCGGTGGTATTTGTGAAACTGAAATAGCTTGGAGTATATGATGACCACGAACCAAATGTTGTTTGCGTATCAAGCGTCGTCCACGTTGAACCATCATTAGATCCTTGCATCGTCCATGAAATTGGTGAACGAGTTGGGAAGTTGTCAACAGACCACGGCACAATAGAATATCTATTTATGACTTTAGCGGATGGAAATTGATACTCAAGAAATCCAGAGGTACCAGTAGTTAACCAACCATTATAGGTATTTCCTGACATAGCCATAAAACAATCCACCGTGCCGTTATACGGTGTTGAACAAGTACTAGTACCAGTTGGAGCAGTGTTACTAGTCATTATCGGTATCTGATCACCAGAATAATAGACATCAAGAGGTCCAGCAGGGGTTGAAGTGCCAATACCAATACTGGTAGCAAAATATGCATTTCCAAAAGCATCGAGAGTTGCATTCGAAGTACCTGCAAAAGTACTACTACTATTGTATTGTAGTGAACCTATTGAGCCAGTACCTGTACCTCCTGGTGTTACTGCTGTTATACATGGTGATCCAGAAGCAAAGTTTGTAAAACAAGACGAAATGACACTGCCGGAAAATGTCGATGAACCTATATATGTATCTGAAAGTGGACCATTCAAACCTAAACTTCCTGTTATGGTTCCGTACGTACTCGTACCATATGCATAGTTCATATTGTAAATAGTTGGACCTTGACCAGGTTCGTTACCGCTGCCAATACTGTTATTCCACACAGTAGAAGTTGATGTTCCCCATGTGAGCATATTGGATGACTGAACATAGGTGATGCCGTATCCCAAAGCATCCAGATACAAATTATAAGTTGATGTACCCACTTGAGTGACGTTTGGATCTTCAACCCCACTAAATGAATTGGATGTCATAGTATATCCAGAATATGGTGAAGTTGAAGTTGCTTCATACACGATATGTGAACCACTATCAGAATAGAACATATAATACGTAGAACCCACTTTTCGTATCGTGGCATCAATCATTTGAGTTCCTGTAAATGTTCCCGTGATCGCTGCAGGCGCAGACCATGTCGTCAAACTCGAATTAGTTGGATGGGTCTCGTACGTACTTGCGGAAGTCAGTGCCGAGTTCCAGACGTTTTCCAAAATATGAACGCTACCATCAGCTGGATCGACGAACCATTGCGGAGCCCAAACATGGGTGCTTGTAGCAGTATATGAATATGCAAGGAAATGCCAATGTTGCAAATCAGACGAAACCGAAATTGGCGAATAGTTTAATCCATTCGAAATAGATGAGAAAGTCAAGTAATACAGACCTTTATAAAAAAGAATATCCGGATCACGAACGAAACAACTACCGACAACAGTACATGCATCTGCACCGTTGTACACATCTTTATAAACTTGATAGAAATTAAGTCCGTCTGATGACTGATCAATAGAAAGCTGCTGATCATCTCGGAAAAATGTTGGGGCTAAATAGTTGTATGGCCACCAAGCTCCATTTCCAGTTGTAATATTTCCGTTAAACGTGCTAGTTGCTGTCGTTGAAGTGGCGGTTATACTACCAAAGTATCCTGCGCCTGCAATGAGGCTAGATCCAACACTAATCGTTGTTGAAGCACCAGAGTTTGTAAAGTAGTTAAGTCCAAGTGACGAAGTCGAAATCGCTGAAACAACCCCATTAGTTCCCCATAATAGACCGGAAAATGAACCAACCGAAAGATTACCAGTTGTTGTCGTACCAGTAACACTCAAACTTCCAGCAATAGTATTCGTAACAGTAGAAGAACTTAAATTAAGTTGATTAAAAAATGTGGTAGAGGCTTGACCAACCACCTCTTGAAGATTGGCGGCTGTATTTCCACCAGCAAAAATTTTAACAGCAAAAGCATTTGAAGATGACCCTGCTTCAATATCAGTATTTCCATCAGACGACATAAAATAAGCATCATTGGCCATTTCTGCATTGCCGACTGTTCCCCATTGTGATCCATTAATTCCAAAGTCGGCATAATATGACGAATTCGTTGACGAACTATTTTGAGCTACAAAATCAGCAGAAGCTCCGGACGCCGCCGACGTATTTGTTATTGTGAACTGAGTAAATGTAGATGAACTAGCTACCCCTCCAAGTAATGTATTTGCAAAAAGTGAAGATGGTGATGTCCCGATAGCAACTGCACCCATAAAGGTACTCGTCCCCGTCGTACTCGTCGCATTAATTGTTCCAAATGTTCCGGTGAGTGCAGACAAAATCGAACCAGTTGAAAGTGACGTGGTTGCAGAAGAATTAGTGAAATAGTTTGAACCACCCGATGGGGTTGTTGTCGCCACTACGTTTCCATTGGTATCAAGAGCCAAGAAGGTGTTTGTGAGGTTCGTGAGTTTCAATCCCGTCAACGTCGAAGTCGCAGTGACCGTCAAACCTGTTGATGAAGCGGTTGCGAGGGTTGTTTGACCAGAGACTACTAATGTACCTGTTGCCGTAATATTACCTCCGAAATATGCATTACCTTGAACCGAGAGGAGTGAACCGGGGGTTGAAGTTCCAATTCCTACATTCGAACCGTTAACGATAAATGTAGGAGTCGCACCATAACCCACCATAAAACTATTAGAAATGTTGTCAGTAAAACCAGTACCAAATGCAGTTGAAGTTGTTGCAGTCGCCGATAACCCATTTCCACCCCATGCAAATGAACCCAACCCAGATGATATTATTGAACCACCTGTACCAGTAAGTACTCCACCTGCAAACGAACCTTGGCCTGATGATGTTATTGAGTTTGCAAGGCCCGTCATAAACCCAAAAGCTGTCGCACCATTACCTGTTGATGAAATAGAACTAAAACTTGAACTAGTTGAAACATAACCAGCAGCAAACGAACCGTTAGTTGCTGTAACAGCACTTGAAGTTGTAGCTAATTCATCAATTGCAGTATTACCTGAGGCATACACAGCGTAACCATTTGAAGAGTTGGCATACACAGCGTAACCATTTGAAGAGTTGTTTGCGTATATTGAATAACTAGTTGATGTACTTAACGCATATACAGCATAACTAGTTGTACTAGAGCTTATATTATTGTCAAAAAAAGCATTTCCAGATATTTCTAAACTATTTTGTGGTGTAGTTGTTCCAATTCCCACTTTTGCTCCAAATATTGCTGAATTTGTAAATGTTGATATCCCTGTCGTAGATGTCGCATTAATCGTACCAAATGTTCCAGTTCCCGCGGCGAGAATTGAACCGGTTGAAAGTGACGTCGAAGCACCAGAGTTGGTAAAGTAGTTTGGAATACCAAGTGAAGACGTCGATGTTGTTCCGACCAATCCGTTTGTTGCAAAAAGGAGTCCGTTCAAAGACGAAGCGAGAGTCGTCGCACCATTAACCGCCAATGTGCCGGTTGTAGTTACATTACCGGAAAAAAATGAATTACCAACAACAGAAAGAAGCGATCCAGGGGTTGAAGAACCGATGCCGATATTACCATTCGGTAAAACTGTCAAAAAAGATGCGCCGGACGAAGACGCAATCGAAAGCAGTGTCGATGTTGCATTTGTCGTCGAAGCTTGAACACTTAAAATAGCTCCGGGGGTTGAAGAACCGATGCCGACATTACCATTGGACAAAAGGGCGAGCACGCTCTGCGAGGCGGCTCCAAAAAATTCCGCAATTTTACCAACTCCAGTTTGAAGTAAACTCAAAAATGTCGAAGTTGATGTTGTTGAATTCTGCTGGTCGTTTCGGAAAAACTGCGTATTTGAAACTCCATTTAACGTCAATGCAACTGATGAAGTTCCAGCATACGTCGACGTAGCTGAATACATCGCCGCTGGAACCGCACCCAAAATTTTTCGTGGTGACATTTCACCATCATATGTTGGAGTTGAACCAGTGCCTCCAATGTTCACACCCAAATACAAAGTTTGATTAAAGTTCACGCCCGTAAATGGTGTCGTCGATCCGAGCATGACGCTAAATAATCCGTTCGTAATTGTTATACGTTGATCAGTTCCCGATCCGGTACAACTCGTTCCGTTGTTTGTAGAATAACAATCCGTCTCGGTCCAAATCGAAGCACCCCCAGTTGGAACGGTATACAAATTAAATTGCATATTGTAATTCCCGTTTGGAACTGCGATTCCGCCGGGGGTTGTCAAACGCCCTTGATAGTTGATCTGATTATTAAAAGCTGCGTACGCAACATTCGTAGGAAGCGTCGCAAAAATGACATAACCAAATCCCAAAAAGAAAATAATTGTGAAAAATAATTTCTTCATGCTATTGATTTTCTTCAGCAGGAACTGGTTGGGCAATATTTAAAGAATTCGTATCGAGTCCTGCTGTCGGATCGACCGTATCAGAGAGATTCGTAATCACCGGCATGCTGTCCGGAACATCTTTTTGAATCACGCCGTTATACATTTCGTACATAGCGACGGCTCCTGAAACAAGACAAAAAACCATGACCGCTGCTATCCACAAAAACAGCACTTTTGCGTCGCCAAAAAAAACTTTTTGGGCTGGCGCAAAGTGCTGTGTTGTGAAGTGTTCCTGGACGTCTTTTTTGCTGACAAACCAGTTTTTTCCGACCTTTTTGCCCTTGACCTTATTTGACCGAATAAGCGCACCAATGTAGTCCGGATGATACCCGGAAATCTGTCCTGCTTCCTTCAATGTTATAAAATCGTCAAATATGGCCATATTGAGAGCTTTTATGGAAATCTCGACTAACTCGAGATTTTATTTAAGCCCTAAAAACCTACGTATTTATTATATCATTAAAATCGCAAAAACTGGGGATAACCCTGTGGGTAAATTATGGATAAAAAGGTATAAATTGTGGATAAAATTGATTAAAAAATTGTAAGAAAGCTCAAAACAGGACGGTCAGATAACTTACTTATTTTTGATATTAAATGTGAAAATAATCACAATAAAAGCAACAATAATCTCGAAAAGCATCAAGATAATCGGTAATGTGGTACATATAAAATTATTTGCTATATATGTTTGATTGATATAACTAATAATGTTCTGTGGAACAAACGGTGCGGTCGGACCAAGCGCATCAAACATTCCATCAAGCCGAATTTTTGATCCCCACTTCAAAAAATCAATTGAAAACGGAGACTCGCCTGTCGGAAGGATTGATGGAATAAGAGCTTCCTCTGATCCATCTGGTAATGTTTCAAAAATAAATATTTGTCGTGCAAAAGTTCCTTTCCCGACAGTGATCGTCGTCTCTTCAGTATTTGCTGGAATGATGCTTGCCGGAATTTCGACAAGTGTTGACAAGTTCGCTACAACTGTAACAACTGAATTAATTTCAGGAATTAATTTTTCGTTTTGAATAAAATGTACAGATGACAAAAGTGACGACGTCGAAGTCGGTCCTCCGAAAAGCGAAGTCGAAGTCGCTGGCGCACCAGAAATAAATGGCAATCCGTATTTCAAAAGCGTTCCTGACGAATGATTGCCTTCGGTAGTAATCGCGAACGCTGAATAATAATATTGCTGACCTGGGACGACACTCGTGTCGAGAACTTCTTCGTCTGGACCTTGATAAACAACATACCCTTCATTTGGATCGCGCGGATAAAAACGGGTACCACGAGTTATAATGACCGAGCTAAAATCTGGTTCGAATGGATTAACCCATGTTAGCAAAACATTTCCACCAAAAGATACTTGACCCGTAAAATTGCTAACATTGAGAGGAATACTGTTGGAAACCGGTAATGTTGTAATGTAATACGTGTCATATATAACTTGACCATATTGAGAAACAGCCCGTATTACCAAAGTATATTCAGTATCTGGAGCCAAATTATCTAATTCAATTGAATGATCGGTTGAATAGGTCGTCTCAGAGCCTGAACCACTTGCTCCGTCGGAATTAATACCCCAACTAATTGTCGAAATAGATGGTAGTGTCGTATACCAATTGATAACGGCAGTAGATGTTCCCTCTCTAGAAGAAAAATCTTCAAACAAAAATTGCAGCGAACCATCCGAATAACCACTTGGAGAAATTACAGACGACGTTACGGGAGGTGGTGGAGGTGGGGTGATGATTAAATTAAATGTTGCAGTAACAACTTCGGTCGTTGAGACTGTACATGTGCCTGTTCCAGGACAAATAGTCGAATCACCTCCGATAGTCCAGCCAATAAATGTCGAACCCGGATCGGCAACAGCGGTCAATACCGTCGAACTAGCATTTGGAATGTTAGTCTCGAAACACATTGAACCGCAAATAATATTTCCGTCAGCGCTTGTAATTGTGCCCGAACCTGTTCCGTTTCTAATAAGAGAAATACTGTATGTTGTGGTGCTTACTGGATTGAGAACTGTAAGTTGAATGATGCTAGCGTTTTGATCAGTTTGAGCGTGTGCTGCAAAAATAGATGTGTATAAAAAACTTGCACATATAAAAATAAATAAAGAGACGCGCTTCATGTCGACAATTATACTACAAACAAATTAGAGAGTAATCGCCGTAACAGTAATTGTTGCTGTATACGTTCCGGAGTCTTGAAGTTTCCCTGTTCCCACTTTTGCTTCTAAATCCAATGTTGTAACTGTTCCTGTAGCATTGTTTGGCATTGTAGATTGGGCTATAACTTTCGACGAGGTTGAAAAACTATCCCAACAAGCAAAAGCTGTATTTGTAAATCCTGTATTACACACTGAACCGTTATTGTTATACTTTCCTAGAGCATCCAAACTATTCACACTAAAACCAAATGCGGATGTATTCGAAGCAATAGCAAAACTGTAATCGGGTGTACTGGTCGAAACTGAGCTGTAATTAGTAAAATACGCCCCTGATGCTGTCTGCATTGCAGGAGACGAAGTTGCTTGCACCGAGAGCGAATATCCCGCTGGATTATCCGTTGTAATGTTTACAGCCAAAGTTCCCGTCGCCATTCCCCCACTCAAACCGTTTATGTGCCCTAAATTGACCGGTGTCAAAGATCCAATTGAGATATATGAAGTATACATCTGCTGATAACCCGCACCCATGGCATAATTTGTGCTCGAAGAATTTCCTGTAGCTATTTCGCCAATAGTATCCTGTTCTTGATATGAAGTACTTGTCGAATAATCACCGCCAAAGTTGATTGAATTGATCGTAATAACATATGAAGGGCTCGTCATTTCATTTGGTGTGAGACTCGTATAATTGTAAAGTTGTGTCACATCTGTTGCCGACAATGCCCTGCTGTAAAGACGCACATCGTCAATTGATCCTGGAAAATCGTATGTATTTGTATTACTACCCACTTGAAATGATCCAACCGGAGTTCCAGGTCCAGTCGTACCACCTGTAACGGTCAAAGTGCCGTTGACATATAATTTCCATGTTCCCGAATCTCTCACAATTACCAGTTGAACCCATTGGTTTGCAGGAAGTGTATAAGTCGTGTTGCTGAGTGCATCACAACTGATAGCACCGAGAACTACGTTCACATAATTTCCTGCCCCGCACGCACCATTTCCGAGAGTCATACCATATCCATTCGATCCACCGTTTCCGTTAAACCAAATAGTATAGTTACCGGAAACTCCGTTCCAACGAACCCATGCCGAAACACTAATATTGTTTGTAAGCGTTGTGGGTATAGTACCCGTCGCATATTGAGTGCTCGTACTAAGAGAAAGAGCGTATGGACCTATTTTTCCCGTAATATATGGAGGACTTCCGTATTCGGTTGCATTAAAACCGTTGCTTCCGGAATCTAAAGCTGTCGAACCGCTTCCTTCGTCAAATTTGTACCACGTTATCAAATTCGTCGAAATATCGGCATGCACTCTAACAAAAGGTACGACAAAGAAAGCGATACTAATGATTATTGGGACAATTTTTCTCATAGGTGAATCCTATTTCTATTCCAACTATTTTTTCCGTCTGAATTCAAATCGGGTAAATACGAAGTAGATGAAAAGCGCAATGACAATCAAACCTGCGAGTATTGGTCCGACAATCTTCCATGGAAGAACCCAGTATGTTATTGTCTTCGTATCAACCAATCCTCCATAACCACGGTTTAATTGCAATGTAGCCGTATATTTACCGAATCTGAAATCAGTATCACCCCAATTAACCGTCAAATATCGCAACGAATCAGGAAGAGCGAAGAATGCATTTACAGGAATATCTGCAACATCTCTACCGATCATGTTGGTAACATGAATTTCTCCGTATGGTACGAGGTATTCATTTCCTGTGTTATTGAAAAGTATTTTGAAAGCATCTGGCGATTGTGAATAAACAAGATGTGGAGTATTAACGCGAAAATCGGAGACGGAACCACTTGAAGACGCATTGCCGGCTACCTTTATGAAAAAGAGGACTGCAACGCGCGAAATAATTCGAGTAGTTGCTCCTCCGTTCGCGGTATTAGCGTCAACCTGTGGTTCATCTGAAACAATGACTGCGGTGAAATAACCTCCTGGTGCAGCATTTGCAGGAACTGTAACAGTTACTGGTAAATCAATTCTGTCACCGAAATTCAAAGTGAAATTTGATACCGCTGGAATAACATTATTTTTAAATGACCATGGACTCGATTTATTACCAAGAAGTATGACAGGTTGATCTTCAGCCTGTGAACCTTGGAAGTCCTCAGCAGATACATCAAATTTTGTTGGAGTATTAATTCGACTTGTAACTGAAATATCCTTTACAATCGTGTCACCCGGATTTACATCAATTTCAATTTTTCCTGGCTCAACGATAAAGTCGTTTTTATTATCAACGCTAAGATTTGTGATTTGCGGTTTTGCACCAGTTCCAAGGCTTGCAGTTGATGAAGAGTTAACTGTAACACCTGAAGATGTGCCTAATATTGGTCCCGTCTGCTGTGCAGATGTTATCGAAAACGTACCTGCAAAAAGACCCACCGCGGCAAGCGTGCTGGTCAGAATCTGCAAACCTCTGACTAATGTCTTTTTGTTGGTCATAGATTATAAGGCTGTCGCTGTCGCAACGATAGTTGCCTGATATGTTCCCGAAGGGATGAAGAAATTGTTCTGCTCTGCTGCATAACAAACTGTTGTTGATGATCCAGCAAATGTAGTTGTAGCTGAACGTGAAGCTACAGTTGAAGGAGATGTCGTAAAGCCCTTGTATTTAAGTACAGTAGATGTTGCATTTCCATTAGTACCTCCACTACACGATGATGTTGCATTTCCCCATGTTGATGTAGCTACATCAGATCCGAATGCTGAATATCCGAATGCTGCACCATTAGTTACGCTCCATGTATTCGGTGCACCAGTTTGGTAGTCTGCAATTGTTGTTGTCGAATTCTGTTGCATCGCAGGCGTCGAAGTTGCGTTCAGTCCCAATGTGTATCCATTCACATCGTTTGTTGTAACCGTCCATGTTGTTGTACCAACAGCACTGTTTTGCGCGACGCTGATGTGTGTACTCATGTTCGAGTTACCAGGAGCGCTGATTGAAATTCCGGTGTCGACGTTCAACGTAACGACAACGCTCGATGTCGCAGTAACAGCGTAAGCACTCTGCGGTGATACCGTAACTGAAGCTGCGAATATCGCTACGAACACAAATACCGCAGAAGCACCTACAAATGAGAGAATTCCATACCAAAGTTTTTGCGTGCGAATCATTTTTTTAAATTTTATTAATGGATAAGGTACAAATTGAGTGAAAGTTGTATCAGCTCGATGCGTGTATAATAACACCACCTGATATGATCAACAATAAACAAAAGACCTTAAATGTGGATAAACCAGTGGATAAATCAAAAAATAGAAAAAAACTTCATATTTTAGTGGGTATTGATGAGGTTGGACGAGGACCTCTTGCTGGTCCTTTGGCTGTATGTGTATTCATGGCAACCAATGAAAATTTCAAAAAGACACAAACAAAAAAAATATTTCGCAGTGTCAAAGAGTCAAAACAACTTTCTGAAAAACAGCGTGAAGAATGGTTTTCAAAAATTAAAGTAGCGAATGATGATGGTCTCGTCGATTTTTCCGTACAATTTCAAAGCCCTCGTGCGATTGATTCACACGGCTTGACCTACACAATTAATACGGCCATCAATCGCGGACTTGAAAAAATTCTTTTAAAAAATAAAATTAGTCCAGAAAATTGTCTCATCCTTCTCGACGGCGGTCTACATGCACCAACTCACTTCAAACATCAAAAAACAATCATCCGCGGCGACGAAAAAAAAACAATCATCGCTCTCGCATCAATTTGTGCAAAAGTTTTACGCGATCGCCGCATGCGAGTATACGCCACAAAATATCCGCAATACGGTTTTGATATTCATAAAGGTTACGGCACACGCGCGCACTACGCCGCCATCAACAAACATGGATTGACTCCACTTCATCGACGTAGTTTTCTTAGAAAAAGATTAACAAAACTGCTATAATTCGTCCATGCCAATACCCGTAGAAAAATCGACTACAAAATCCCGCTTCATACATCTTCACACTCACTCGCACTATTCTCTTTTGAATGCTTTGCCGAAAGTTGACCAGCTTGTTGGTGAAGCAAAAAGATACGGTATGAATGCTCTCGCGTTGACCGACGCAGGAAATATGTACGGAACAATTGAGTTTTACCAAGAATGCAAAAAAGCAGGAATAAAAGCGCTCATCGGCGTTGATGCCTATATGGCCGCGCGAACACGCACTGATATGCAAGCCGGCGTCGACAATCGCCGAACACGTCTCGTTTTGCTCGCAAAAAATCAAACAGGTTACGATAATTTAATGAAAATTGTAACGCAATCTTATTTAGAAGGCTTTTATTATAAACCGCGTATTGATCATGAATTACTTGAAAAATTTAGTGGGGGCCTCATTGCTATTGCTCCCTCATTTTCAAGTGAAATTTCTCAGGCACTACGAAATCGCGACGTGACAAAAGCGCGCGAACTCATTACTTTTTATAAAAGAGTTTTTAACGGAAATAAAATCGAAAATAAAACCGACGCGGAAAATTTCTACATTGAAATCACGAGACATCCGGAAATTGCCGGTCACGAAGCATTGATGCAGGAACTCATCAAACTCGCGCGCGAAACAAATACAGAAATTGTCGCCGGACATGATGTCTATTATATACACCCCGAAGATAAAGCAGCGCGCGATACTTTGATGCTCGTCAATACTGCCGGAGATGCGTCCGATCGTGGAACATCTGGATCTACAGCAATGGGCGGAACAGACGACGAGGAAGATTTTTCTTTCATTTCGCCCGAACGAGCAGAAGAACTTTTCAGCGATATTCCCGAAGCAATTGAAAACACGGCAAAAATTGCAGATATGTGCAATGTTAAATTGGAGCTCGGAAAATGGGTCTTCCCGAATTATATTTTGGAGAGCGGCCGAAGCTATGACGATGAATTGCAATTTTTAGCGAATGAAGGTTTTGAAAAACGCGGTGTCGAAAAAACTCAAATAGCAATCACGCGCGTCGAATATGAATTGAAGGTCATTCGCGACAAAGGTTATGCTCCGTATTTTCTTGTGGTGTCCGACCTTCTCAAATTCGCTCATGAAAATGGAATCCTAACAAACATTCGCGGTTCAGTCGCTGGGTCTCTTGTAACATACTTGACCGGAATTACAAATGTGAACCCGCTTGAATACAAACTTCCCTTCGAACGATTTTTGAATCCTGAACGACCGTCAGCGCCAGATATCGACATGGACTATGCCGACAACCGACGCGACGAAATGATTGATTATGCCCGCCGAAAATATGGACATAATAATGTGGCGCAGATCGGTACATTCGGAACGATGATGGCGCGAGGTTCGGTTAAGGACGTCACGCGTGCCCTCGGTTTCCCTTATGAACTTGGTGATCGAATTTCAAAAATGATTCCGCTGGGAGCACAAGGATTTCCAATGACTATCGATCGGGCTTTGAAAGAAGTTCCTGAACTGCGTTCAATATATGAAAAAGAAGCAGATGTAAAACGCATCATTGACATGGCCAAAAAAATCGAAGGTTGTGCACGTCACATTTCTGTTCATGCAGCTGGCGTGGTTATTTCGCCAAAACCATTGACTGATTATTCCCCTCTTCAATTCGACACAAAAGGCGAAAAGAAAATCATCACACAATACGACATGTATTCGATTGAAGAGGCCGGCCTTCTCAAATTCGACTTTCTTGGAATCAAAAACTTGTCGATTTTGGCTGACGCCGTCGATCGTGTCAAAAAAATTGAAGGTATTGACGTTGATATCGAACGTATTCCTCTCGACGATAAAAAGACATTTGAAATGCTTGCGCGCGGCGAAACAATTGGTCTCTTCCAATTAAACGGTTCGGGTTTGACACGTTTTTTGGTCGAGCTAAAACCGACGACTATTCATGACATTAATGCCATGGTGGCTCTGTATCGTCCGGGTCCACTTGAAAAAATTCCCGATTATATTGAACGCAAACATGATGCTTCAAAAATCAGTTATATGGATCCGCGCATGAAAGACATTCTCGATATGTCATATGGGGTTATCACATATCAAGACGATGTGCTTATGGTTGCGATTAAATTGGCCGGATATTCATGGCTCGAAGCCGACAAACTGCGCAAAGCCATGGGTAAAAAAATTCCAAAAGAAATGGAAGCTGAAAAGGAAAAATTGATCAATGGCTTCATCAAAAATGGTATGTCCGAAGTAAAAGCGAAAAAATTGTGGTTACTCATCGAACCATTCGCTGCATACGGTTTCAACAAAGCCCACGCCGCTAGTTATGGCCGTGTCGCATACCAAACCGCATATTTGAAAGCTAATTTCCCTGCTATATACATGTCTGCGGTCTTATCCGCCGATTCCGGCGACGTCGAAAAAATCGCCGAAACAATTGCAGAATGTAAACGCATGAATATTCCAATTCTGCCACCAGATATTAATGAAAGCTTCAGTCAGTTTACAGTGATTAAAGGCGAAACTGGTAAATCTTCAATTATCCGCTTCGGGCTGGTGACGATTAAAAATTTCGGTCAGGGTATTGCGACAGCCATCATTGATGAACGAAAACGAAATGGACATTTCAAATCTCTTGCAGATTTTATTGATCGAGTGAAGGACCGTAATCTCAACAAAAAATCGCTCGAAGCATTGATTAAATCGGGTGCGATGGACAATTTCGGTCACGACCGTGGCGTTTTGCTTGGCAATATAGAAACATTGCTCGCACATAATAAAGAGCGCGAAAAAATGCCAGAAAATCAAGATTCACTATTCGGACTGATGACAGACACTTCTACTGTACCGACTTTGAAGCTTGCCGAAGTACCAAACGCCACGCCGACCGAAAAATTGGGCTGGGAAAAAGAACTTCTCGGCTTGTACATTTCCGGCCATCCACTCGAAAAATTTAGCGAACAAATTGCGAAACAAACAACAAATATTGCGAAAATAAAAGAAGTCGCTGAAACAACACCGAAAAAAGAAATGACTGAGGAAGAAATAGCCTCGGCCGAATTAAAGAAAATGGAAGAAAAAAAAGCAGCGGACAAGAAAGAAGCTCAGAGAAAAGCGAATGCTTCGAAAACATTTGGCCGTCCTACTGAACGGAAATTCTCAGACGCTCCGACCTTCATAATTGCCGTCATCGTCGATGAAATTCGCCAAATCATGACAAAAAATAATGAACCGATGCTTTTCATAAAAGTCAGCGATTTCACAGGCACAATTGAAGCCGTCGTTTTCCCGCGAATCTATCGCGAATTCCGCACAGCATTCACTCCCGATGCTTGCATCGCGATCAAAGCCTCTGTATCCGAACGAAATGGAGAAAAAAGTCTCATCATTGAGAAAGTTAAAAAATTAGCGTAACTAGCCTAAAAATTGAACTAAAACCTCGGAAATGTTACAATTTCTGCCATGCAAACACCTGAAAACAAACCCGAAGAAAACATAAAAGACCGCGACCATAAAAAACTCGGCAAAGAACTCGAGCTCTTCTATATCGACCCTGTCGTCGGCAAAGGTCTACCAATGTGGCTACCAAAAGGCGCAATCATCCGACGCGAACTCGAAAAATTTGTCGTCGAAGAAGAAACGAAACGCGGTTACGAACACGTCTTCACTCCGGACATTGCCCGCCTCGAACTGTACGAAAAATCCGGACATTATCCGCATTACAAGGATTCAATGTACGCGCCCATCGATATTGATGGCGAAAAATTCATGTTACGTCCGATGACATGTCCGCACCATTTCCAGATGTATCTTTCCCAGCCTCGCAGTTATCGCGACTTGCCGATGCGTATTGCCGAGTTGGCAAAACTCTATCGATATGAACAATCCGGAGAATTGATGGGACTTCAGCGCGTACGCTCATTTTGTCTTTCCGACGCACACATTATATGTGCAAACGAAGAGCAAGCGATTGACGAAATTAGCATGGCCCTTGACCTCATTGAATACGCCTGCGGTGTTTTTGGTCTCAAGTTTGGAGAAAATTATTCATTCCGTTTGTCGCTCGGCGATCGTAGTGATACCGAAAAATATTTTAAAAACGATGCTGCCTGGGAAAAAGGCGAATCTCTGCTTCGCGATCTAATGAAAAAACGCGGCAAGCCTTTCGTCGAAGCAAAAAACGAAGCCGCTTTCTATGGACCGAAAATTGACGTGCAGATGAAAAATGTCAACGGAAAAGAGGATACTGCTTTTACTGTGCAATACGATTTCTGTATGCCAGAACGTTTCGATCTTTTATATATGGGTGAAGACGGAAAAAGCCATCGTGCTTTCGTGGTTCACCGCTCATCAATCGGCGCAATCGAACGCTTCACTGCATTTTTGATCGAACGTTATGCCGGTAAATTCCCTCTTTGGCTTTCTCCTGTCCAAGCAATGATTATTCCGATCGCTGGCGAACATCACACTGAAGCATCTGCAGTCAATGACCTCTTGCGTAGTCACGGCATCCGCACAAAAATAAATCTTTCAACTGACAGCTTCGGCAAAAAAATCCGCGCAGCAAAAACGGAATTTATTCCGTATTTCATCATCATCGGTGACAAAGACATCGCCGCAGGCAAGGTCACCCTCGAATCCCGTGATGAAGGCCAAATTGGGCAGATAGAAAAGGAAGCCGTTGTTTTACGTTTAATTCAGGAAATCAAGTCAAAGAAACTCTAGTAACATCAAAAGCCATAGCGACATGTTTTCGAGGAAACGGCATACTTTTCTACTGAAAAGTTGCCTCACTCTCAGACACCTTTGTGTCTTCCGAGAGTTCCTCTCTGACATGTCGCTATGGCTTTTGTGTTGCTAGAATTATTTTGCTTTTATCAGCATCTCCATTTCTGGAATAATCGCGCCGCTTTTCATTCTCCATTTTTCATCCGACCATCTTTTTCCTGTATCGACAAAGCCAAGCTTCTTATAAAATTCAATGGCATTTTGATTGTAAGTTGCGACCTGAACAATAGTATCTTTTTTCGGATTATGATAATCCTTAAATTCATTCCACAACATTGTACCAATACCTTTTCCTTGAAACTCCGGGAGTACGTAAATCGTCCTCAATTGATTATTAGTTTCATTAAGCACCATAGATGATGTGCCTACTATCAAGTCTCCCCACTTGGCAACAAGCCTCTTTTGTTTGCCTTGATTATTTGCGATCCTTTCCTGATGCGCCTTTATTCTTTCTTCGGTAAAGGCATCTTTATAACTTTCCTCGACATCATCTCTAGTAATACCAAACTCCTCGTTTGGATACGTATCAAGCCAAGTTTTATGAAGAACATTAGTAATGCCTTTTGCATCTTCTGGAACTGCATCAAGAATTTGTATATCCATACTGAGAGTTTATCAGACTACATAACCAAAAACAAAAAACACCCATTGCTAGGTGTTTTTTTGTTTGATCCACTAAAGGATTAAATCTTGCTCTTGTTAAACAACATGTACATAACCGTACCGAAGAGAACAAGGATGATAAGCACTGCTACCCAGCCCCATGGAATATTAGTGAGTGAGAAGAGCGAAGCTGCAGACAAACCTGAATTAGTTGACGATGCAGCAGGGGTTACAGTCGTGCCATTTGAACCAGTACCTACATTTGAACCGCTTCCATTACCATAACCGATAACTGTAAGAGGCGTACATGATTGTGATCCCGTCATACCATTTGAAGATGTAACGATAACAACCGCCTGTTTAGTACCCGGAGTTTCATATGTCGTAGCGACAGATGATTGTGAACCTGCGAGACCATCAGTACCTGACCAAGCATAAGTATAGTTACCGTTGCCACCTGAAGCTTCAACTGACCATGTAACTGGCGTACCAGGGCGAACATCGTTTGCACCTGCAGCACAACCAATCGTAAGTCCATTTCCGTTATTGTTTCCGTTATATGAACCGTTTCCAATAGAAACTGAATTCGTACATTGTGCCGTCACTGACTGGCCATTATTTGAAGTAACTGTAACCTGTGCGTATTGAGTACCAAGATTGCTGTAGGTTGCAGTGATCGCAGATGCCGAACCATACAAACCGTTCGAACCGCTCCATGAATATGTGTAGTAACCGCTTCCACCTGTAACACTTGAAGTCCAAGTTACACCCTGACCAATGTTAGCCGAAGTTGTGTTTGCACTACATGTTGCAGAAAGTCCAGTGTTGTAGTTATATCCGTTATTATAATTATTATTGTAATTGTAACCGGTATTATAGTTATAACCCGTATTGTAATTGTAATTATATCCAGATGTATATACAGGCTGAGTATATGCATACTGATTATTATTATAATTACCATAATAGGTAGGGACTGTCGGGTAATTATAAACGGGAGAATAAACTGGCTGTGAAGGAGCATAGCTTCCACCACCTACAATAGTAACAGGTACTGTAACCGTAACAGGGTTTGAAACTGTAACTGTCGTATTATTTGACGCAGACGAAGCAGATGCCGAGGCCGCAGATGAACCACCAGAAGTAGGATAATAGCTTCCATAGTAGGAATTTTCATATCCACCACTGTAGCCGTGTGCCGAAGCAGTTGCCGGAGCAACTACAACGAGCATTCCAAAAGCAAATACCAGCGCCGACAACGCCGAAACCTTTGATATTTTTGATGTATTGATAATATTCATATATTTTTTATTTATAGTAATGTAGAATTATAATATACTATTTTGTATAAAAAGTCAAGTACCCCTACCCATATTTATATAAATATGGCCTAATATATGGCTATAAATAGCCTAAAAAGAGATAAAGGACGCTTATATATCAACAGTACTCTCTATTTACTAGATGTCAATCGTTGCTTTTTTAGCGTTTGATTGGATGAAGGATTTGCGGGCTGGAACATCAGTTCCCATGAGCATGTCGAAGACCTTGTCAGCCTCCGAGGCATCGTCGATATTTACTCGCTTCAATATACGACGCTCAGGATCCATAGTTGTTTCCCAAAGCTCATCAGCGTTCATTTCTCCGAGACCTTTATATCGCTGAATAGAAATTTTTGCTTTTTTCTTATCGTCTTTTCCTCCCGTTTTTCCACCTGCGTCTTCACCATCAGCTTCATCCTCTTCATCAGCCGGTGCATTAGCAGCCGCTAGCAATTCCGCACGAGCTTCGGCATTTTCCGAATTATCATTTTCGATTTCCTGAACTTCATCGATGTCTTTACCGAGAGCTTTCGTTTTTTCTTCTTCAGAATAGAAATAAAGAATTTCCTTGCCGCGTTTCACTTTGTACAAAGGCGGCTGGGCAATATACACATATCCACCATCCAAAAGCGGTCGGAAATATCGATACAAGAGCGTCAGAATGAGCGTGCGAATATGCGCACCGTCGACGTCGGCATCAGTTGCCAAAATAATTTTATGATAGCGAAGTTTGCTGATATCAAATGTGTCGCCAATCGCCGTTCCGAATGCGAGTACAAGATTTTTAATCTGCTCGGAACCAAGCATGCGATCCAAACGCGCGCGTTCAATGTTCAAAATTTTTCCTCGAAGTGGCAGAATCGCCTGCGTTCGGCGATCGCGTCCGGTTTTTGCGGTTCCACCTGCAGAATCTCCCTCCACAATAAAGAGTTCGGACTCAGATGCCTCGCGTGTCTGACAATCAGCCAATTTTCCGGGCAATGTCATGCCTTCGAGAGCACCTTTTCGCAAGATGGAATCTTTTGCGGCTTTTGCGGCTTTGCGGGCCTTCATGGCAAGCACGACTTTTCCAATAATTGCGCGGGCATCGTCTGGATTTTCTTCGAGGAATGCAGCAAATGCATCACCAAAAACAGTTGCGACGGCAGATTGCGCTTCGACAGAACCGAGCTTGGCCTTCGTCTGACCTTCAAATTGAATTTCACGAAGTTTTACAGAAACGACAGCTGTGATACCTTCCAAGACATCGTCGCCAGTGAAATTGTCTTCGCCGTCTTTTGCAAGATTGTTTTTCTTGGCATATGTATTGAGCGAACGAGTCAATGCTGTTTTGAAACCAGTAATATGCGTACCACCCTCAGGATTGTAAATATTGTTTGCGAAACCAAGAACTCGAGCCGAAACGTCATCGGCATATTGGAGCGCGACTTCAACGGACTCGACACCTTCTACTTTTTTCTCGACATAGAAAATGTTTTTATGTATCGGCTTCAGAATCTGATTGTTGAATTTGACGAGAGACGCTAGACCTCCTTCGAAATAAAAAGTGTGAGATGGAACCTGTAAATAGAGGTCGCGAAGATAAACAATGTCAGTATCGAGATCAACTGGTTTTCGATTGCCGCTGGCATCCGGTGCACCGGCTTTTGAGAAAACACCGTTTGTCGCATCGCGTGCGTCGATGACTGAAATTCGCAAGCCACGAACCAAATACGCCTGCTGTCGCATATGCGAAACCACGCGGTTGAAATCGAACACAATTCCCTCCTTAAAAATAATAGGATCCGGCTGGAATGTGACGATGGTTCCGTGCTCTTTTGTAGAGCCGATTTTTTTCACCTGCGCGCGACGCTTGCCCTGCTCGTATTCCTGCATATAAAGTCCGCCGTCTTTGTGCACAATAACCTGTGTGTATGTTGAAAGAGCGTTGACGACTGAAGCACCCACGCCGTGTAAACCGCCGGAAACTTTGTAACCTGAATCCTCGCCGCCGAATTTACCTCCGGCATGCAAAACGGTCATGACCATTTCGAGAGCCGAGACCTTTGTTTTTTTATGAATATCAACTGGAATACCGCGACCATTGTCGACGACGCGAACGCGATTACCGGGTAGGAGCGCCACCTCGATATCATTGGCAAAACCGCCCATGGCTTCGTCACGTGAGTTATCGAAAATTTCATTGATGAGGTGGTGCAAGCCGTCAGGACCAGTCGTACCGATGTACATACCGGGGCGCTTTCGGACAGGTTCAAGACCCTCCAATACCTGAATGGAATCGGCTCCGTAACTGTCTTTTTTCTCCGTGTCTTTCGCTGGTTTTTTATCGGGCATTTTTGGTCAAAAATAAAGAAGCTATAAGGCTTTTTATGAAATAATTATAGCATTTTTGGATAGGTGAAACACTATTGACATAACAATATAAATATAATAGGATATGTTTAAATGACCGGAGAAAAGTAGTATCTGGTTGCAATAAAAAAACAAAGTTAGAAAAAGGAGTACTTTTTATGGCAGGAGAAACAAAATTATGCCCCGTCTGCGATTTAACGCACGAGGGTGAATTCTGCGGAACGTGCGGGACAAGACTGCAAAGCATGAATGTTACTTGCTCATGCGGTGAAGAAGTCGGGGCCCACCGCTATTGCCGGAAATGCGGCAAGGATTGCCGAAATCCGCTGGTTGCCGCCGCAAAACGATTCATGGAGCCGAAATTGTGGCGGGACATTGCCGGCGATTTTCTCGAAACCCATATTTTTGGAAAAAAAGGAAAAACCTAATAATCCGTCTACTTCAACAAATTCCATCCAAAGCTTTACGCCACGGATGGAATTTTTATTTGTGAGATTTAACGCACTTCCCAACCCTTTGCTTTGACCGCCTCGTACACTTTTTCCATGATTGCATTTGTTTCGGTGTCGGTCAGAGTTCGGTCAAATGATTGAAACGTAATACCAAATGCATACGAAGTTTTGCCGGCTTTTGAAAAAGTGTCGAAGGCGCGATTGCCGATTATTTTCGCGGTCAATTCGCTCGCATCCGTTTGCGAATTTTGATGAAGGGAATCCGTAATAATTTCTTTAACCGCTCCTTCTTCAATTCCCTGCGGAACCCAGACGGCAATATCGCGGCGAATGAACGGCTGAAGCGAAAATTTTTTGTATTCAGTCGAGACAGCTTTGCCAAGATTCAGATCGGCATACGATTTTGGTTCGGGCAAACCGGCAATATATTGATCAAGATTTGTTTCGTACACATCCGCATCAACTTTGTTCGTATAAATAAATCCAAAAAACGGTAGAGGCTGGCCGAGCGACGCACTAATCGCATCAACGGCTTTTTTCAATTTATCAACGGGTTTTTCGTCTTTTTTCTTTGTATTTTTAATGCCGACCACCAACGAAGTTCGCTCACCACTTGCCGGAAAAATTTTGCCGATCTCGAAAATTCGAATATCGTCCAGTGCGAGCAAATCCGCATTTTTCGAATTTATATCGAGTGCTTTTGCTACGCCCTCCGCTGCATTAGTTCGCAAATAATTTTTATCAGTTGCAACCGATTTTTCGATTTCATAGTCGCCTTTTGCGGTCAAACTATAGCCGTAGATTTCTGAAAAGCCAGCCTCTACCAAAATATTTCGAATTTTTTCGGAATAATAAAATGTTTTTTCGATTGCAGGCGTAAATGGTTTGCGGGACTTATCGTTGCGCGGCAAAACGGCTTTGATTTTGTCATAGCCATACATGCGACCAATCTCCTCGGGAATATCACGCCAATTCTGCAAATCAGTTCGATCAGATGGAATTGAAAGGATAAGTTCAGCGTTTTTGCTACTTTTATCTGCTTTTATTTCAACGCCAATATCCATCCGTTCAAGAATCGATTTCATTTCGTCTGTCGAAATGTCCGCACCAAGAGCTTCATTTATATCGGCAACTTTCACAATGATTTTATCGACTCGAAATGCAGGAGCAACAGCCATTCCTACTTTTCGTTTCAGACCGGTAATAGCCGAAACTTCACGGGCTATGCCGTCAACCGATTTCGCATAACCGGCACGGTCGGGTAAAACTTTAATATCGAGAATTGTGTCGTCGCCAGACTTCTCCATACCTTCGATTTCAAACACATGAAAAGTCACCTCTTCTGCTAATTTTTCAGGGGTCGGAAGTGGGTCTATAAAATATGTTTGAAGTTGTCGATATGAGACTTTCATTGTATGTGGCTCTGTGTAGGCTCTATATTAGCACATTTGGAAGCGTGGCACTTTTTTGCCGTCGATTTCAACTTCTTCAAACCACATTTTCGCCGGACGGACCCAAAATTTTGAGGATGCTTTAGTATCGGATTCAACAGCTTCATATACAACCATATTCTCGAGTGTTTCGCTGTGTTTCGCAACAAAATGAACTCGGTACAAAGTACCCTTTTTCGAGTGTTTATAAATGCCGGGTTTTATTTCCATTTTGCGTTTATTCCGTCAAATTATTTTTCCGCCAGACTATTTTTTGAAACTTGCTTTGTCGTCCGCGTCGAGCATATCAAAAAGTGTCGCGTCTTTGTCGAGACCTAGTTTGACGTTTTCACCTTCGAGCCACGGCTTTTTAGCTGGCTCATCTAAATAATTATTTGATGAAACCGTGTCATTCCAATCTTTTATTTCATCAGCTGATCTTTCGATTCCTTCACTCTTCACCCATGCAGCAATTTCCTCGTCGGTATGACCTTTTTCAACATAAGCCTTGAAATCGTCGCCTTTTATGTCCATGAAACTGAAAAGTTGATTATCGAGCGGACAATCAAAGTGATATTCGCCGAGTTTGCCCCAGAGAGACGCACGGCATTTATCGATTGTTCGCGCAATAATCATAAAGCCGCCAATTTTTATGTGCGGACTTCGCGGGGCTGTTGTTGTGAGATCCATTCCTGTTTTATTGTTTGTTGTTGACATTTTTTTATAAATTATTTTTAAGTTTTTAATTTTTTCCTTCTATTAAAACTGATTGACGAACCGTAAATCTCCAGAATAAATTTGGCGAATATCGTCGACGCCGTATTTGATCATGAGGAGTCGGTCGATACCGCCACCGAAAGCAAAACCTGACCATTCTTCCGGATCAAGTCCCGCCATTTTCAAAACATTGGCGTGAACAAGACCTGCGCCCATAACTTCGAGCCAGCGTCCTTTAAAAAAGATATCAGCTTCAACACCCGGTTCGACGAACGGAAAATAGCTGGGACGAAAACGCAATTTTACATCGTCGCCGAATAATTTTTTGAAAAAATACTCCATTGTTCCTTTCAATTCAGATATCGAAACTTTTTTGTCGATATAAAGGCCTTCGAGTTGATAGAACTGTGCCTCATGTGTAACATCCGTCGCTTCATTTCTATAAACTTTTCCTGGTACAATAATTTTGTAGGGCGGTTTATGCGACTGCATATAACGAATCTGAACCGGCGAAGTGTGTGTGCGCAAAACTAATTTTTCAGTATGTATAACTTTTTCTCCATCTGCTTTTTCTTTTGGCGGCTTGATCCAAAATGTGTCCTGCATGCCGCGCGCCGGATGACCTGCAGGAATATTCAAAGCATCGAAGTTGTAAAACTCCGTCTCCAATTCCGGTCCAAACGCTACCTCAAAGCCTATATCCGCGAAGATCGTTTCAATCTCGCGGATAATTTGGCTCATGGGGTGAAGATGGCCCTTTGACATGTCATAACTATATCAAATGGAGGCCTAAAAGCCTACTTCCGGCCTGCCGCAACCATTTTCGCGTTCAGTGAACTATTCTCTATGCTCCCAGATTTTCATTTTTGCCGACTTCACAGCCGCACGAACAGGTTCCATCTGATTGCGTATGAACATGATTGCAAACCGCGCATTTTGGGCCTCCAGCCTCATTTTTTGTTTTCATGTGATTTGACTTTGAAAAATTGATTAGAAAAACTTGATAATCGCACATATATTAGTACGTTCGAGATGCCGAAATATTTCACAAAAATACGCCAAATAACCATCGCAAAACATGTTTTGAATTATGACAAGTTGTAACGAAAATTTCGTCAAAAGAAAACTGGCGGAAAGAGCGGGATTCGAACCCGCGATACCCTTTCGGATATACTACCTTTCCAGGGTAGCCCATTCGACCGCTCTGGCATCTTTCCATTTTTTATTTTTATATTTGCAGTATCTTAAAAAAAATCCATACATTACAAGAAAAATCACTGGACAAAATGTAACAAATTTTGCGTAACTATACAATTTATCAAAATTTTATTATTTCTTGAGCGTTTCTTGATTACCGATTTTGTATGATGAGGATGTTATATGCAGTAACAAAAAATTATAAAAGTTAATTTAAAAAATTAGATGAAAATAAAATATATGTGTGCGCTCGTCGTAATTGGCGCGACGGGTATTGTGTTCAATGCGGCTAAAATAGGACCGGTACATTCAATGGTCGTGCAGGCTTCTATGCGAACGTTCAACGATTTCGAAGCGGTGCCGCCGATACACACGCTCGCGGGATCAGGCGTGACCACGACACCAAAAGGCCTTTCACCTGCGCAGATAAAAACCGCGTATCTTCTTCCTTCAACCGGCGGTTCGGGAACAATCGCAATTATCAGCACCTACGATCATCCCCTCCTTGAAAGCGACCTTGCGAAATTCGACGCGCAGTTCAAATTAACGACATGCACAGTAGCAAACAAATGTCTGACAATTCACAATATGAAAACAACAGCTGGTAGTTCCGCAATTGGACCAGCAAATGCAGGTTGGGATTTGGAATCGGCGCTCGACACGCAGTGGGCGCACGCCATCGCTCCAAAAGCAAAAATTTTGGTTGTCGAAGCAGTAAGCACCAAAGGCGCAGATCTCATGAAAGCTGTTGACTATGCACGTTCACAAAAAGGCGTCGTATCCGTTTCAATGAGTTGGGGTGGCGATGAATTTTCTGATGAAACAACGCTCGACAATCATTTTTCTACAAACGCATCCGGAACTACTTCAACTATCTCCTTCTTTGCTTCATCAGGCGATGATGGAACCGGAGCAAGTTGGCCTGCCGCATCGCCGTATGTCATCGGAGTTGGCGGAACGTCATTAACGATGACAAACTCAGCCACGACCGCGAAATTCTCTTCAGAAAAAGCATGGTCAGGCAGCGGTGGAGGGGTCAGCGCATACGAAACAGAACCTTCGTATCAAAAAACATATTCTATCGCCCGAGCAGCTGGTAAACGTGCCATTCCCGACGTCTCATTCGCCGCAGATCCGCAACACGGATTCTCGGTCTATCACAATGGTTGGTATGTCGTTGGTGGAACTTCGGCCGGAGCTCCGCAATGGGCAGCAATCGCGACTCTTGGAATGTCTGGTGCAACAAGCTCAAACACATCGAAAAAATACCCGATTTCCCTATCCGAATTATATAAAGATAAAGCGAGTTCCGTTTATGGTATCTATTTCCGCGATATCACAAGCGGCACCAATGGAACCTGCGGATATTATTGTTCCGCACGATCTCATTATGATTATGTAACAGGGTTAGGATCGCCAATTACGGATCAGTTCTAATTCTAAAATAGATAATGAATTATTCCATTCCTCTCAAAATCGCAATTCGTTCCTCGGTCGGCGGATGTGTCATAAAAAGTTTCGACATTCCCTTGCGTGCATTAGCTCCAAACGGATTCGAAATATAGAGATGGGCCGTCGCTGTATTAGCATGACGAAGCGGCGATCCGTATGCGGCGATTTTAGTCAAAGCTGAAGCCAGACCTTCGGGATATCGGGTCAATAATGCTCCATCAGCATCGGCCAAAAATTCGCGCTTGCGAGAAATGGCAAGCTGAATTAACGTCGCAATAATCGGCGAAAGGATCGTAAAAATAATTCCAATAATCATAATGATGAGTTGGAGTTGTCCACCTCCGCCGCCGTTATTGCTTCTTCCGCGATTCCCTCCACCGAACCATAAACTCCGCGTGAAAATATTGGCGGCGAGCGCAATGAAACCGACCAAAACTACCACAACTGTCTGCAAAAGAGTATCTCGATTGCCGATATGCGAAAGTTCGTGTGCAATAACACCCGACAATTCATTCTCATTCATCATGCCGAGCAGTCCGCTTGTAACAGCAACAGCCGCATGATGTTTGTTTCGTCCTGTGGCAAAAGCGTTCGGTGCAGGATCGTCAATCACGTACAAAGCAGGCATCGGCAAACCGGCGGTGATAGCCAGATTTTCGGTCACTCGAAAAAAAACCGGAAACTGATCACGACTAGCCAGTTTTGCGCCAGCAGTTTTAAGCGAGATTGTATCCGAATACCAATAGCTCGTGACATTCATTATCAAAGCAAAAGCAATTGCAATATACAAAATAATTGAGCTCTGATAATACCAGCTGATAAAATATCCAAGCGCAATAACAATGACTAAGAAAAAAGCCATCAGAAACCACGTTCTTCGGACATTTTTATCCTGCTGTGTGTAGAGTGTTGCCATATGTTTGATGGGCGAGCAAAAATCTCGCGACGCAAACTAAAACTTGACTTGTACCGGTTCTTTTACTGCAGCATCAGCGCCATCAAGCTGGAAAAATTCCATGCTGTGAATATGGAACGTGCCCGCAATCATATTTCCAGGAAAAACTCCGACTGCAGTGTTCAAATCGCGAACATTACCGTTATAGAAACGTCGAGCGGCCTGAATTTTATCTTCAGTATCCGTCAATTCAGTTTGCAAAGCGAGAAAATTCTCATTTGCCTTCAATTCAGGATAGGCTTCGGCGACGGCAAAAACAGATTTCAAAGCTCCAGCAAGAGTATTCTCCGCAACGCTTTTATCCGCAAGAGTTCCTGCAGACATTGCCGTAGTTCGAGCGTTTGTGACATCTTCGAAAACCGTTTTTTCGTGCGAAGCATAACCTTGCACAGTACTGACCAAATTCGGAATCAAATCGTAACGGCGTTTCAACTGGACGTCGATATCGGCCCATGCTTCCTTTGCGCGATTGACCATCCGGACCAAATGATTGTATGCAAAAACTACCCATAGAACTAAAACAACGATGACTGCAATGATTATGATTAACATGTATCTTGATTATTTATTAATGTCAGGATTATAACATATCTATTTCTATCTATTGTATGCGGATATAGATTGGATCCGTAGTTCCATTTTGATTGGAGACGCTCACTGTATAAATTCCCGGACTCAAAATTAAATACGAAGGACATGCCGAGCCTGCGAGATTCTGGGTACAAGCTTGCGTTGGAATAATTGTAGTAATTGAAGTATCGGACGAAGACACTCCACTCCATAGTGCTCCCTGCACTGATCCATTCGAAATCCAAATTGTCGTATTGTTTACGCCACTATTTACAGTTCCCAAAAAACCAGAACCAGTTAATGTCAAACTTCCGCCGATAGAAATTGTGCTCGATGAAACTGCGGCCAGATTAATGAGACCCGTTCCCGTGCTTGAATTCGAACCAGAAGACGCAGCTGATTGCGCCGAATAACTAGATTCATTTTGACCAGCAGGCGTGCTGATAAATGCAAACGTCGAAACTATATCACTTACGATTGCTTGAATATTTGCAGTATCGGTAGCATTTATCCCATTCAAAGTAGACTGGATAGTATAACAAACGCCATTATTATTTCCTTGATATATCGAACCGTTATATTCAGAAAAAGAAATACCGCCGATAGTTGTTGTTTGTGGAGAAATCGAAGATCCGTTAGCGTCGAGTGATTGCTCTGGTGTACATGTTGAAGAAACAGCGACAGTGAAAGTACTGTTCTCTGTCATCGCTGTCGAAAAATATGCCGACGGAAACGTCAGCGTGACAGCCGAAGGATTCGATGTATCAATATTCAAATCCGGCGGATACTGAAAACTGAAGCCGAGTTCATAGCTTGAATATGTTTTCCAATTACTCATATCAACTGAAACAGTTGAAGACGAATCTGAAATCATCGAAGTCGAAGTCGCCTCACCTCCAACAAAAACGCTCGAAGTCGTCGAAATAGGTGTAATATCAGCAGTATCTTGTGAAGATGTCGACGTGATCATAGTTAATGTTGTATGCAGTGCAGTATGAGACCCGAGGTAATATCCACTTGCACCCAAAACAGCTCCGACTGCGAGAGCGACAACAACAATAATCAAAAGCATCCTGCTTTGTTGATTCATGCCATAATTATACACCCAACCAAGACAATTAATTTCACAACTAGTAACGATTTGCACTATTTAATAGATATGCTAAAATGATTTGCAATGAAGGTGATTTCATCTCTGCTACCCTACATACAGATTGTACTCGCAATCGTACTGATTGCGGTTATTCTCCTGCAACAAACTGGTGCAGCTATGGGTGGTGCGTTCGGTGGAAGCGACAATTTTAGCTCGGCTTTCCATACGCGTCGCGGTTTTGAGAAAACCCTCTTTACAACAACGATAGTAATCGGAATCCTTTTTGCAGTATCGGCCATCATTAATCTCATTTACTAGTAGTAGTTGTTTTACACAATACCTTATATTTAGCCTAATACTCGCACCTGCATGTCTGAAAATCAGGAACACCACGAACACGAACTGCGCATCAAAGGCAGTGAAAAAATACTCGGAATGCTCCGCAGTTTTTCTTCAACTGAAAAAGTCATTTTCAGCATATTCGCTATTGTTATGCTTATCAGTGCAATTATTTTAGTATCGAGAGTAAACAGCCTTTTTTTGATTCCAGTTCCGACCGCTGGCGGACAACTTGATGAAGGTGTCGTTGGACTTCCCCGTCTTATCAATCCTGTCTTAGCATTTACCGATACCGATCAAGATCTCACAGCCCTCGTCTATGCAGGACTCATGAAAGACGATAATGGACAATTGGTCACTGATTTGGCAAAGAGCTATACCGTATCACCCGATGGTCTAACATATACTTTTACTCTGAAAACTAACCTTCAATTCCAAGATGGCACACCATTAACCGCCGACGATGTCGTCTTTACAATTCAAACGATTCAAAATACCGCATTGAAAAGTCCTCTCGCCGCAAACTGGAACAATATAACTGTGAGCAAACTTTCATCAACACAAATTCAATTTGTTTTGAAACAACCATATGCTCCATTCCTTTCGAATACAACCGTCGGAATTTTGCCGAAACATATTTGGAATAATGTCAGCACTAATGAATTTATTTTCAGCCAATACAATATCAATCCTATTGGCGCTGGTCCTTATACGATAGATTCGATTTCTCACGGAGCAAACAATGCGCCGACATCATATAAATTAGTGCCATGGAATAATTATCAAGGCGGTGAAGCTTACATTTCAAGCATTATTTTCCATTTCTATCCTGATGAAAAAACTGCTGTAAACGCATACCAAAATGGAGACATTGATGGAATTTCTGGAATTTCTCCTGAAGACGCTTCCTCTATCGCCTCAACATCACCGAAAACACAAATTTCGTCGCCGGTTTTACCGCATATTTTCGGAGTATTTTTCAATCAAAATCAACAACCTATTTTAACTGATGTCGCGGTTCGCCAAGCCCTCAACTTGAGCCTCAATAAAAATATAATTGTTAATCAAGTTTTTGCAGGATACGCAACCCCAATTAATAGTGCAATCCCTGTAGGAATATTGACCAACCCGACTTCTTTTGATCCAAACGGTAGCACGACGCTAGCCGAAGCTCTTTTAATTAAAGATGGTTGGAGCATGGGACCACAAGGTGTTTTGCAAAAATACTCGAAAAAAACCGGCACAACCACCCTCAGTTTTTCAATATCGACTTCAAATTCACCGAGCTTGACGCAAATTGCAGCGATTCTTAAACAACAATGGGCACAAATCGGCGTACAAGTCACAATCAATACGTATGAGCAGGGCGACCTCAATCAAAATATCATTGCGCCTCGAAAATATGACGCTCTTCTGTTTGGAGAATCATACGGTGATGTTCCGGATTTGTATGCATTCTGGGATTCTTCACAAAGAAATTCTCCCGGACTCAATATTGCAATGTATGTAAATGCTTCAGCCGACAAACTTTTGGAAGGAGCACGCGCAGCGTCGAGTTCTGCGACACAGCTATCGGATTACGCTTCATTCGATCAGATCATGCAAAACGACATGCCCGCAGTTTTTCTCTATTCTCCGGATTTTATTTACATCATACCTTCGAATGTTAAAGGAACTGGAGGCTCCACGACAAATACGAGTGTAACCAGTCCTTCGGATGAATGGGATAACGTGTCAAAATGGTATATAAAAACAGATAGTATTTGGAAACCGTTAGTGCAATATGCCCAAAATTAATCAATTAAAAAAAATTACAAATTAACAAAAAATATATGAACCCTCCTGAAATTAAAAAAGAAACAACAGTAGAAACAACAACTCAAGCATCATCGCCAGTGGCTTCACAAAACTCTTCGCATCAGCCCTCTTCCACTGTTGCACATAACAATAACAACAGAAACTCGCGTGCTGGCGGTATGGGAGGACGCGGTGGTATGAGAAACGGCCCACGCTCTGGAGGTGGTATGCGTAGTGGCGGCGGTATGCGTGGGGGTTCACGTGGCGGTATGCGCGGCGGCGGTATGCGTCCAGGACCTCGTCCAGTCATGACTCAAGTCCATAAATTGGTGGAAGACAATGTTCCACCACTTGCAGCCGATTCAATTCGCATCATCCCATTGGGTGGTGTCGAAGAAATTGGAAAAAACATGACAGCTGTCGAATTCGGCGACGATATCGTCGTAATCGACATTGGCTTTCAATTCAAAGACGAAAGCACTCCCGGCATCGACTATATTTTGCCGAACACGAAATATTTGGAAGAACGAAAAGGTAAAATTCGCGCGGTCATCATCACCCACGGTCACCTTGACCATATCGGTGGTATTCCCTACATCATGCCGCGCATCGGCAACCCGCCTTTGTATACCAGACTCCTCACTTCAATTTTGATTAAAAAGAAACAGGAGGAATTTCCACATGAACAGCCGCTCGATATTAAACTCGTTGAAAAGGACGAATCGATTACTCTCGGTAAATTGAAAGTGAAGTTTTTCGCCGTAACCCACACTATTCCAGATGCCATGGGAGTTATTATTGAAACTCCGTACGGAGATATCGTGCACACTGGTGACTTGAAACTCGACCATGTTGACGGAGTTCCGACTGAAAACGAAGAAACCGAATACGACAAAAAATTCAAAAACCGAAATGTGCTGATGCTCATGGCCGATTCGACAAACGTGGAAAACCCTGGCTTCTCGACTCCAGAAAAATTGGTGCATAAAAATATTGAAGAAATCATAAAAAATGTACACGGACGTTTGATCGTCAGTACCTTCGCATCACTTTTCGAGCGTATGCTCAAAATTGTTGAGTTCGCAGAAAAATACGGCAAAAAAGTTTGTGTCGAAGGCCGCTCGATGAAAAACAATATCGAAATCGCCATCAAGCTCGGCATTTTGAAACCAAAAAAAGACACATTGATTACGGCTGAACAACTCGACCAATTTCCTCCTGAACGAGTCATTATTTTAGCGACTGGAGCACAAGGTGACGAATTCGGCGCGATTATGCGTATTTCAAACAAGACTCACAAAAGCATCCGCATCACCAAACGCGATACGATTCTATTGTCATCATCGGTGGTTCCAGGAAATGAACGTGCAGTTCAACGATTAAAGGACAACTTGTCACGCCAAGGCGCGCACATCATTCACTATCGTATGGCTGAAATTCATTCATCAGGACATGCAAACCGCGACGAAACGGCGTGGATTCACAAGAAAATTCATCCGCGCTTCTTTATGCCGGTTCACGGATATCATTACATGTTGCGCGTCCACGGCGATATTGCCCGCGATGCAAACAATTTACCAGAAGATGCAATCATCATTCCTGACAATGGCTCGGTCGTAGAAATTCAAGGACTTTCGCTCGGTGGGGGTGCGGAGAAAAAAAGCCCAGATGCAAAAATTGTGAAGCTTGAACAAAAAGCTCCATCAGGAATCGTTATGGTTGACGGCTTCTCGGTCGGAGACATTCAGGACGTGGTTATCCGCGATCGACAGGCTTTGGCACAGGATGGAATCTTCATTGTCTTCGCAATGATCAATGCCCAGACCGGTAAACTCCGCAAATCTCCCGACATTATTTCTCGAGGCTTCGTCTATCTGCGCGAATCACAAGAACTTCTTCATCAGGCTCGCCTCGTCATCAAAAACACGATTGAACAATCAACAAAAAACCAAAATCCAATCAACATGGATTATGTCAAAGGGGCAATTACCGAAGACATCAGCAAGTTCCTTCTCCAAAAAACTGCAAAACGTCCTATTGTCATCCCTGTACTATTGACGATATAATAAGGCGGACATGCGCCATCACCCGTCGATCAATCATCCGACAAATATTGTCTATGCGATCCTTCTCATCGGTTTTATTTATACCCTGCACTTAACATTGCCGGTGTACATTGCGTCGAGTTTCCTGTCGACTTTCACAAATGAAAATACGGTTGGTTTGCTGTACACGATTGGTTCGGCACTGACAATTCTCGGACTATTTTTGATCGGGAAAATTTTGACACGTTGGGGCAACTATCGAACGTCACTCGTTTTGATTACGATTGAGCTCGTACTGTTTCTGGGCTTCATAACGACACAATCATTTGCCATGATTGCAATCATTTTCGTTGCATCGACGGCTATTGTGGCACTCATGGGACTCAATCTCGATGTTTTTTTGGAAACCTATTCCGAGGTTCGCAATACTGGCGGTATTCGCGGTTTATATATGGCGATAAATAATGTGGCGTGGATTTTGGCTCCGCTTCTCGGTGCGGCATTGCTTGCCGGAATTCATTATCGAAATGTATATATTGCGGCATTCACGCTTCTTTTTGTGTTGCTCTATTTGATATATAAAAATTTACGAAATTTTGAAGATCCGCATTACGGTCATCTATCATTTCACCAAACACTCGGCCGAGTTTTCAAAAATAAAGATCTTTCAAAACTGTTCGCAGCAAATATCATTTTGAATACATTCTATAGTTGGATGACTATTTATATGCCGATTTATTTGTATCAAAATATGGGATTCAATTGGGATGAAATCGGAATTATTTTGACAGTCATGCTCCTACCATTTGTCATTTTCCAATATCCCGCAGGTAAATTAGCTGACAAAGGCTGGGGCGAGAAGAAAATAATGAGCCTCGGATTCGTCATCATGGGTATTTCCTGCTGTGCCTTGGCGTTTATAACGAGTAATAGCATCCTCATTTGGGCTGTGGCGCTCTTCATTACACGTATCGGTGCATCCATTGCCGAAGTTATGATCGAAGCCTATTTCTTCAAAAAAGTCAGTCCCGAAAATGCAGATTTGTTGACGTCTTTCCGCGTGACACGCTATGGCGCATACATTATTGCCCCAGCCATCACTGCCATCGGCATTTATTACGGCATCAATAACGGCAATATTTTTATCGTCCTCGGTCTGATCATTTTCTGGGCATTGCGATACACGCTGACAATTACAGATGTGGTCTAAAAGCCAACAACACCTTTTCCCTTCAAATAAACAGCAACTGCTTCTCTGTCCGAATCCGCAAGAATTTCACCGTCAATATCGAGAGTTGGCGTTTTTGTCTGGCCTGATTTTGCCACAAGTTCATCGAAATATGCCTTGTTGCCAAGGACTTCACGCTCTTCATATTTGACTCCTTTTTCGGCAAAGAGGTCGAGAACGCCTTTGCACCATGGACAACCGCGTTTTGTGTAGAGGATGATATTCATACATTCATTATAACATGAAATTATTTCTTGGCCGCCACCTCCTTCACTTCCCACTCTTTCAAAACACGGCGAGCTTCGAGCGTCAAAAACATAGGAATTTCCTTGCGGATGCGATTTTCTTCGTCGGCACGCGGACCGGCGACACTGTTTTTGTGTGAAACCCATTCTTCGAGACGAGCAATGCTGAAACCTGCTTTGGTCAAAGCTTTGAAATATACTTGCAATGGTCGATGAAATGAAACCGTAAATTTTTTTGAAGTTGCGCGATCTTCACCTGGAGTCATATCAATTCGTTCGCGTGATTCGGACATATAGGCGTCAATGCGACGATACTGGTGACCTGCACCCGGAGCGCCTTTGCCTGGCTCACTTACATGGTCCCACTGCCAACTCGAACGTTTTGGTATGCGAAATGCGGGATGGTTCAAAACGATAAACAAACGACCTCCGGATGAAGTTGCAGTCGCTGGTTTCAAAACCCGTGCACATTCCAGCATTGTTCCAGCCAAATCCTCGATATTCTGCAAAGCTAAAACAATTGTGATTAAATCGATACTTTTGTCCGCGAGAAACGAAAGCGAATTCGACGGTGCAACATGGTATTCAATTTTTCGGGTCACAGCGTCAGGATTCGCCTTTGCGATTTCAATCAGTTCTTTTGCGATGTCCGCACCGAATACTTTCGCAGGAGTGTCTTTATCTCCGCCGGTTTTTGCATTCATACTGGTTTTTGCTAATTCACGCGCGAAAAATCCCTGACCACATGCGAGGTCAAGGACATTCGCGTCTTTGATCGATCCAATCATCCGCATGAGATTCGGCAAAATGACGTCTTTTTGATATGTACCTTCCCGCTTTTCGAGAAGCTCGTCATACCATCCAGACACGCCGCCCCATGAAGTTTTCATAATTAGATTTTACGCCAAAGCCGGCTTTTAAACAATTATTTTATTTGCCGCTGAAGAAATTCCAAATCTTTGAGAAAAGTCCGCTAAAGAAACTTCCCAAACCTGAGGATACAACGCTACCTGTAAGAGCGGAGTTATTTCCTGTCGTAGTTGTTGCTGACTCAGTAGTTGTTGAACCTACTGCAGTTGTCGTTGAGCTATTACCAACTGCTGTATTTGTTGTCGTGCTTGTGTTTGTATTTGGAGTAGTTGGAGTAAGACCTGCTTTATATGCATTAATAATTGCAAGTTCAGATGGGCTCAAATTAAGAGAAGACGAACAGACAATGTTATTGATTTCTTTGAGAGTTGTTATGTAAACCTCGCCTGAAGGAGTCGCGGATCCCCATGGACCCATGATATTTGAAAGATACGATTGCTGGAAAGAAATAATTCCATTAAGAGTTGCTTGATCGAGAATTCCTGTTAGATGCACATTTGAATCGTGTTCATATGTCGAGAGGAAAACTTGAAGCTTTGTTATATCAGAAGGATTATTTGTCTGTCCAGGAATAACAAAGTTTGTCAAAAATGGACATGAAAGTAACGCAGGATTTGTTGGAGTAGATGTTGAAGTTGAAACAGCCTGTCCTATGCCGCCTCCACCGCCACCACCACTACTGAAGAAACTAACTGCGCCGGCATTTCCGCCACCAGAAGGTGTTGTTGTGGTCGTAGTAGTTGAAGTTGTAGTCGAAGTTGACGAGCTCGAGGAACCTTCGTCACCATTTGATCCAATTGTCGTAGGGATGCCTGGAATTATTACAGTAGTAGAAGCAGTACTTGAAGAAACTACTCCACTATCATTGCTGCCGCCAGTCGTAGGGATACCAGGTGTGGTACCGCTCGCATCTGAATTTGAGCCAGATGTAGTTGGAATACCCGATGTAGTACCGCTCGCATCTGAATTTGAGCCAGATGTAGTTGGCAGACCTGAAGTGATCGAAGAATTGCTCGAATCTGAATTCGAACCACTTGTATCTGGAAGAGTTAGGATAACATCAGAGTTACTCGTCCCCGTAACAACCTGTGCTGAAACTGAACCGGCAAAGCCAATAACTGCTGCAAGCGCAACTGAAAATAATGTTGTATATACTGTATATTTATTCATAATATTACCCTAGCATACGCACAATAACTTGTCAATATTATAGCAAAATAAAAACGCCACGATGCTTTCGCAAAGTGGCGCTTGAAACTATGATCACTTCACTTACTGCTGTTGTCAATCACCAACCGAAGTGATGTTGGCGGTGTGACTTTCGATACACCCTTGCCGGCAATCGCAAACAACGGAGTAACCGGTGTGCCGGATTCGATTGCCTTGTAAAAGGCCATCGGATTCGTACGTGAATCGACAAAGACTCCCTCAACACCATTTGTGACGACTGTCTTCCAAACAACCGGCGCAGCGCCGAGATTGAATGTCCGAATCACACTATAATACAGACCCAACTGGCGTTGACCTTCCAAATCAATGGAGACCGTGCCGTCGCCATTGATGATTGGATTATCGAAATACGGAATCGTGCTTCGACTGTTGGTGCTTACACCGTCAGGAAACACAATCGCGAAGTAATTGGTGAGCTCCATGACTGCGCGGAAATAATTTAAATCCGCCGCCAATGCGTTCGAAGTCGTGAAGTAGTAACCCACACGAATGTTTCCCACCAAACGAGTCACCGGATTAGTGATTGACTCGCCATTAGAGTAATCAGCAACCAACGTTCCACCACTCCAGATTTGACCCCGGAAATTTGGACCGAAGGTTTGCGGCAGGTTATTGGCCGTATTGGTTCCCAAATTTCCAGTATAACCGAGTGTGTTTGCTTGGTCCGTCGACCAGCTAGCAAACGTTCCATCGGTGACGAGAAACAAATTCGTATCCTGGATGTCGAAACCCCAGACGATACGTGAGCCGTTTTCCAGAGCGAAATTACCTGTGGGGTTATTTGTCCCATCCCAGCTGTAATATGTCCCGGGGCAATAACAGATTTGGCAGCCACGCAGAATTGGTGGCATGTCCAACGCCGCAGGATTCGTAGGAAAATAAGTCGGTATAAACCCCGGCGACCAATTCTGATCCGTCATAAATGCCATGATGTTTATCATCGAGGCAGTGTAGCTCGGACTAGTTGGAGCGGGACCGATGTAGAACTGGGTCTTGATTTGTTTCGCTTGAATGCTCACGCAAACAAGACTAACCGCAATTGCTGCAAGTAGGTTCTTTTTCATAGCATTTCAGTTGTGATCTCAACGGGTGTGTACCTAAGCCGAATGTCTCTTGTGAGCCATTCTGTATGGGGTTTTCAAGCCCAAATTGTTTAAAAAGCTTTGGCACACCAATTGAACTATCTGAATTACTTATAGCAAATATTTACTACTTTGTCAATAAAGTATGAGATTTTTTGACTACTTTTGCCACAGCATTTCGATATAGGCAATAGTCGCAATCGTCTGCGGCGGTAGGTACAGCTTCATTATCAAGACATTTTTTACAGTCAAACAAGGCACCTTCGACCCAAGTATCAGAGCCAGTGTATGGAATCAAATCAATATCAAATTCCAATTTTCCGTCAAAAGATTTCCTATCAGTTTTTCCATTACAATAGACAAAATATCCGGTATTAGATACGGTGAAACCCGTACGACGCAAAAGCCATTGATACATTTCCATTTGGCGTTTATAACCCCCCTGCCATTCAGCGTCGAGCGTGACTTTTGTTTCTTTGCTGGTTGCCTTGTAGTCGACAATTATAATTTCATCTTCGCCGTTTGGACCGGCTTTTTCTCGAACCCACAAATCATCAACGGCTCCGGTCATAATAAAATTCGTCGGTTCGTGATGAAACTGGACGCCTTTGAAATTTTCGCGCCATTCGTCGAGTTTGCTGTGCGCAAACGGAATTGCATCGATTTTATATGCTTTCATAAGTGGATGCGCTGTTTTTTTGGCTCGATGGATATCAAATTCTTTTTTGAGAAGCGTATCAACTGCGGAATTGAGGGCAAATGGAAAACCGGGCGGGCGACCAACACCAAGCTTGCGATCAAGATAGAAACAACGTGGACAATCTAAAAAAAGTTCGATTTTCGAGCGTGATAGGCGAAAAGGATCGCCATCAGGTGAGGCGTTTTTCTTTGGATTATACAGATTACGACTGCGATTTGGATTATAGTATTCAGACATATCAGATATTTTAGCATACGAAACATTTCTGCCGAAACTATTTTAGTGCACCCTCTTTTTTCAGCATTGCGCGTTTTTTCGCGGTACCGCCGCGGTTGTAATTGCCGAGAGTACCGTCCGAACGAACAACACGATGGCATGGAACTTTCGGATCATAGTTGCCCGCCATAATTGTTCCCACCGCACGTGAAGCTTTTGAGTTTCCAGCTCTATGAGCAACCTCGGCATATGTCATTACCTTCCCTTTTGGGATTGCTCGCACGACGGCGCGGACTTTTTCAGTAAATGATGAACACGCGAGTATTTTCATTTTCGAATTATAACAGATTTTCGCATGTGCATGCTGGTGGGATTAAAAAGAAGACTTAAGCCCGTGACTCATGCTACTATGGCTTCATGAAAAAAAGGGCTGAAAAAATAGCTAAAAACGGCGATATTATTTGGGATATCGTTATTATTGGTGGCGGACCAGCGGGTATGATGGCAGCTGGACGTGCTGCGGAAAAAGCGTGCACTGAAAAACGCGAAGTCAAAATCCTACTTCTTGAAAAAAACGATTCACTTGGAAAAAAATTACTCATTACTGGCGGAGGACGATGTAATGTAACGAATGCCGAACCTGACATGCGCATTTTGCTTTCTAAATTCAAAAATAGCGACCAATTTTTGTTTTCGGCATTTGCTCAACATGGTGTAGACGAATCGCTCGAATTTTTTCACTCACGAAATATGCCAACAAAAGAAGAAGCCTTGAAACGTGTCTTTCCCGCAAGCAATACTGCGCAATCGGTATGGGATGTTCTTGTCGCATATTTAAAAAAGGGTGGTGTAACAATCATGTCGAATACCGAAGTAGTTGGGTTTACAAAAATAGAAAATACAACGAGTGATTCAAAAATTCAGTCGGTAATCCTTAAAAATAAAAAAGAAGGTACAAATGAAATTTATGGCAAATCCTTCATTGTTGCGACTGGCGGAACGTCACGACCAGAAACAGGTTCGACTGGCGACGGTTTCAAGTGGTTGCGCGAATTAGGACATAACGTGAGCGAACCGAGCACAGCTCTTGTTCCGATTTCACTCAAGGAATCAGTGCGTGGCGGATGGGCTTCGAAACTGGCAGGATTGACACTTGGCGAAGTAAAAATTACCCTATTACAAAACGACGTCAAGCAAAACGTTAAAAAAGGCAAAATACTTTTTACTCATGTTGGTTTGTCCGGCCCAACTATTTTAAATATGAGCCGCGATATTGGCGAGCTTCTCAAATATGGCGACGTTACGATTTCGCTCGATATCGCGCCGGCCTATGATTTCAGTACGCTGAATACTGCTCTGCAGGAACTTTTTAAAAAAGAGCATCGCAAACAAATTAAAAATAGTTTCGGAGAAAGTTTTGATGATTTAATTCCGAACCGACTTGTTCCAGTTATTTTGGAACGTTCTGGTATATCTCCGGAAACAGCATGTAACAGTGTCACCCGCGAACAACGCATCAAATTAATGCAAACAATAAAAGATCTGTGCATGAATGTTCGCGGGCTTTTGGGCGTCGACAAGGCCGTCGTAACCTCCGGTGGTGTCAGCCTCTCCGAAATTGATTTTAAAACTATGCAATCGCGGCTGATCCCGAACCTGTACGTCATCGGCGACATGCTCGATATAGACCGTCCTTCCGGTGGCTACAGTCTACAATTATGCTGGACAACGGGGTGGGTTGCGGGAACACATGTGTCGTCAAATATCATTTAACATATCCGAGCAATACGCGTGCCAAACGAATATCCTTGAATGAAACGCTGGCGCCAACTTTTGATTTGACCGGTGAAAGAAGCGGCGGCTTACCTTCGAATTCTGCGGTTTGAGTGGCTGAAACTTCTTCGAGCGCTTCCTCGATTTTTTTGAAATGTTTCGGCGAAATTTCGTGCTTTAAATATGCAATGTCGGATTGCGAAACTGTTTCATCGGAAATGAGATGTTCAATATGGTCGATGACGGTCTCGACAACGATATCCCGGGCGGTTGCGATTTCTTTCAAAGATTTTTTTTGAAGAAGTAATCTTGCTGTAATATCAAATGTCGAAGTTTTACCCGAGCGGTATCCGCGGAAATCAGCACTGTCTTCATCATTTTTCTTCTCCGACTTCCCCCCTTTTTTATCTATTGCATGCATCGGCGCAGCCTGCGCCAAAAATTCGTTCTGCGATCGGGCGATTTCAGAAGCATCGGTGCCGGAAAAAAGAGCTTGAGCTTGGTCAGACAATGCACGCAAATTTCGATCATATTTTAAAACCTCCGGATGAACCTGCAAAGCACCCTCGTTCATACCCAAAATGGTCAAACCTGCGAGTGTGCGCACGCGCGACAAAGCGACATAACCCATACCCGGCTCGAACGAACGCGACAGATCGACTTCGATTGCGTCGAGACTCATGCCTTGGCTTTTGTGAACGGTAATTGCCCACGCCAAACGCAATGGGTATTGAGTAATTTCCGCGATGATACGCCCTTCATCTTCGATTCGCCAGCTGGCTTTTTCAATAGTGATACGTTCGCCCTGCGGATGATCGCGATTCGGCACGGTGATAATAACTGGATCAACACCCGGTCCGCACGACACGACAACACCGAGTGTGCCATTGACATACCCTGCATCAAAATTATTTTTCACACACATAACGCGTGCACCTTTTCGTAGACGCAGAATTTCCGGCGCAAGACACGATTTTTTCAAACCCTCAACAAGTGGTTTTCGACCGGTCGAACGCATTTCATATTCAAATTCAGACGAATTCACTTTGCCAAGCTCGCGTTCGTTAATTGCATCGACGTCAGCGTTGTGGGTGTAAAGACGCGTCGGTTCGACCTCGGTCGACCGCACATTAAATCGACTCTGGAGCTCTTCGCGCGCACCGTCGGAAACTTCGCCACTGCGAATTTCGTTCAAAATTGAAAGCGAAATATCGTCAACTTGGCGATAGTTTTCGGACAAATAACAAATGGTGAATTTGCCGTCATGCCATGCCTTCGAGCGGTATATAAAATGAGTATCACGGTCACCGTATCGTGACACCGGTGGAAGCTGAAAAAAATCGCCGCACAAAACGACTTGCAGACCACCGAACGGCTTGTCGGATTTACGGATATGCTTCAAAACTTGATCGACCAAATCGAGTCGAAAATGATGAAGCATTGAGACCTCATCGATGATCAAAACTTTTGTCTCCTGCATGCGCTTTCGCAATTGCGCTTTTTCGGAAATTGACTCCAAATCGTATTCAGTAATGTCGTCTTTGATGCCAATTCCCGACCACGAATGAATCGTCACACCACCCATGTGTGTCGCCGCAATTCCGGTCGAAGCGGTAATACCAACAGGCACGTGATGTTCGCGCAGATACGCGATATATTGATTGACGACATGCGTTTTACCGGAACCCGCCGGTCCCGTGATGAACACATTGACGCCTGTTTTCATAATGTCGAGTGCTTCGCGTTGAATCATTGCAGTATTATAGCAAGTTTTGAAAAAGTGCGGGTTTTTTCGCGCTTGACTTCCAGTTATTTGTAAGTAATATTCCGCCTAGACGGTCAACCTCAACAAAAAATAAATTATGCACATTCTACTTGCTGGACACGGAAAAATGGCCGGTGCGGTCATTAATGCTTGCAACGGAAAAAAGATTAAAATCACTTCATATCTTCATGAAGATTTCGATTGGTCGAACAAAAACTGGGGTAAGCCAGTTGCAATTCATTTTGGAAGCGGAAAACAATTAAACGCACTCATTGACACCTGCGAAGCCTTATGGGAACACATCACCATTCCCATTATCCAGTGCTCGACAAAATTGCCGACGCCTGTCCCCACTGGCCGGAACGTGGTCATCATCAATGCGCCAAATGCGGCGCTTCCGATGATACGTTTGATAACGGCCTTTCCCGGATTCATCGAAAAAATCCGCGCGGGCATGGAAATCGGCATCATTGAATCGCATCAAAGCACAAAAGCGGACGTATCAGGCACGGCTCGCATGCTGGCGAAATTAATCGGCGTTCCTGAAGACAAAATTAAATCCTTGCGCACGCACGATATGCAGTTGGCATTCGGTGTCCCGCAGGAACATCTCGGCTGGCACGCATACCATAAATTCATCCTCGTCGGTGACGGCGTTAAAATCACCCTCACAACGGAAATCCACGGCGGGAACGCCTATGCCCAAGGCGCTCTCACTCTCGCGGAAGGCCTGATCAAAACCCCCTTGAATCCGGGAATACACGAATTGAAGGATGTCATTGATCTCATTTAGGAAACAACAATCTGTCGGACACCAGAAACAGCAAAGCCCTCACAAGTGTGAGGGCTTTTTTATGAAAATTAAAAAAATATTCAACGGTCGTTTAAACCCTCGCATCGTGCTTTTTCGAACTTCGGTAAATTTCGAGAAGCGAAAACAAGAGCGCCAAAACGAGCGGACCGAGGGCAAAACCAATCGGACCAAAAAAAACGATACCACCTAAAACTGACAACAAAATAACGAACTGATGAATTTTAATTCCGCGGTTGACCACGTATGAACCGAGCATATTATCAATCAAAATAATACCCATAATTCCCCAAATAGTTTGGCCGATTGCTGGACCAGTTTGTCCCGTCAAAAACAGATATGCAATTCCTGGAACCAAAATGAGCGACGTACCAATTCCCGGAATCAAAGCCGCAATCGCCGCAATCGAACCCCATACCACCGGCGAAGGCACTCCGAAAATAGCGAAGCTTGTACCAATTGAAATTCCCTGCAAAATGCCGACCGAAATCGAACCGACGAAAATTGCCCGCACTGCCTGCTCTAATTTTTGGAAAATATGTTGATCGTCGACATCACCGAGTGGTGAAAGCATGATGATCTGGCGCTTTAATTCATGACCATCACGGAGGAAATAGAAGAGCGCCAAACACATGATGAAAAATCCGACGGTGATGCGCACGACTTCATCAAATACCACATTAAAATTACTGAAAATCCATTGCAAAGCATTTTGCACAATGCCGACAATGTTAAATGAATCGAAGGTAAAACCCGGATACAAATTCGGGAAATAACTTTGAAGCGTCGCGAATGCCCCGTTCAAAGTATTGACGAAAGCTTGTCTCCCCGCTTCATTTATCAAATATGCATACATCGAGCTTGCTTCATCATAAATTTTCAGCAACACGAAAATGAGCGGACCGACAACAACAACCGCAATTATAACTACTGTTAAAAGCGCAGCCCACGTGCTTTTTTCGCGCTTGCCAAACAATATATTGACGATCCATCGATGCAATGGATCAAAAATAACAGCCAACGCCATCGCTAAAACAAGCGGCGTCAAAAAAGGTAGGAAAATAAATACGGCGAGCACCATGACCGCGAGCAACAATCCGAAGAAAAAATAACTTGGTGATGGGGAAATCATAGAAATATTATACCACAGGATTTTGGACGGGTGGCAACACCTTATCCATCGGCAAACGGCGAATTGCGTGGCTCAGCGCATGTGCGTTTGGAATCATTTGTTCGATGAGAGTCCAGAAGGCGAGACCATGATTGAGCTCGACCAGATGACACAATTCGTGCACGATGACATAGTCGCGAAATTCCGGCGTTAGGTGCACGAGTCTATAATTGAAGTTCAGATTTTTTTGCGCGGAACAGCTTCCCCATCTTGACCGCTGGTTGCGGATGCTGACGCGACCAAATTTCATGGCGGCGGCATAAGCGGGATCGAGTTTTGCGTATTCGCGTACAAAATGTTCGAGACGCGACAAAATAATTTCACGCGCTGCACCTTTATGCGCGACATAGTCGGCACGGTTTGGAGATTTTCTAATCCGGCGGACAACGCGCCGCGCTTTTCTTCGATGATATGTGTAAAACATTTGAAGATTATAGCATTATAAAAAAAGAGCCGCTCACGTTGAGCGGCTTTGATTTTAATTTTTCGAATATGCGTTCCGGATGTCATCCGGAATCATTTCCAGAACACTTCGTTATACGCCTCAAGCTTCAGATGCTGACCTGAATCGTCGCACCGATAAACGGTAACGCCGCAATTTTCGGGCGACTGGCCTGGCGGCCATTTGAGTGCCCGGTCATAATCCCAATGTTCGATGAGAAACCGGAAACAACGGAGCGTTCCGCCGTGAGTGGCAACAAAAACCGTCTGGCCAGCCCTTCGTTCGTAGATCATGTTGAGGAAAAGCTGGCACTCGAGAGCTTTTTCAGCCAAGCTTTGCCCTCCAACAGGACGCGCCATGAATCCGCCGAATGTTTTCCAATATTCGGCAAGCCACGGAAACGATTTTTCGGCTTCTTCCTGCGTCATGTCATAGGTGTATCCGGGGTCGCGTTCGCGAATGAGATGATTTTCGCGAATAGTGATTTTGGCGCGTTCTTCGTCGGTGTAGGCTTTCAAAATCCCTTCGACTGTCTGCTCGGTGCGGACATAGCCGGAGTGATAGAAGTAATACGGTGCACCGAATTGTGACCGAAGTGCCGGTCCTGTAAGTTCAGCTTGCTTATGACCCAAAGGAGTCAACTCGATTTTGTGATCGGGAATGCCCTTGATAGTCCGGCGAGCTTCTTCGTCCGCGAAATAGGTGGTCGAACCGCCTTGTTTTGCCTTGTTACGCGCCGATTCCGCATGGCGAATAAATACCAGTAGTTTTGGTCGTGATGTATTCATAATTTTCAATGGTCTACTTTCATGTAAACATACCCAAACAATATTAACAAGCCTATGCTAACCTAAATCTAGCTCTAACTTATCAAGTACATTTGAATTAGTATAATTTTTCTTAAAATAAAAAGCTCTCCTACGTACCATTGTAGTGCCGCCTTTTCCGTCTGGGGCCTGAGTCATATCTTTATTATTTTTGCCTTTGGTTTTTGGTTCAATATATGTACCCATACTACAGGATAATTTATCGCCATTACCTTTAATAATATATGACTGAATTTCTTCCCAATCCGTCCTAAAGATTTTCTGAGCATCTTCGTTTGGTACATCAATAAAATAATCAAGTAAAACATACTTATCCTGAGAAACATTTTTGCCATTTTCTTTGTTGACCCCGTAGACAACCCATAAAATAGTCTCAATCTTATCCCGTATCTCAGCGTCATCCCAAGTTTCATTTGCGACCTTCATAAAATTTATCATTTTTATCTGAGTGGGTTCTTTAGCCTTACCAGTTGAAAGTTGTAACGGTAGGACTTTTATTTCAACTTTTAAGTTTTCCAGATCGGCTTTCTTGGAACTATTATTTTCTAAACCCAAAAGATTTTCAAGAATTAATCCGGCGGCCCCTTTTTTATAATGAATATGTCTATTTTGACCAAGTTCTTTTACAATCTGACCAAAAGAAAACTTCCTATGTTTTTCAATTATATCCAAATACGGACGAAGCGCATTTAATTTTTTACTAGAAAGCATACTATTTCTTTAAATCTGATATGCGTTTCTTCGACAACTCCAAATAATCTTTTTCCAAATCGATACCAACAAATTTGCGCCCACTCATTATAGCCGCAATTCCAGTTGTAGAGCTACCAGCAAAAGGGTCGACGACTATATCACCCTTATTCGTACTTGCAAGAACAATCCTTTTGAGTAATTCGAGAGGTTTTTGTGTTGGATGCTTGCCATAGATTTTTTCTTCTCTTTTTGGTGTACCGACAACCCATACATCTTCGGACTCGGGAATATGCCAAACACTTCGCATCTGTTTTCCAGAATTCTTGAAAAAATCTTCAGGCCATTCTGTCGTCTTCATGGCTTCATAATTAAAAGTGTGTTTCGCTTTTTTATCTTTGCGTGCCCAGATAATAGTCTCGTGACTTGCTGTAAAAAATCTGCAACTTAAATTCGGTGACGCATTTGGTTTGAACCATGAAATGTCATTTAATATGTGATAGCCGAGCGCCTGCATTGCATGACCGGACTGATAAATAGAATGATATGTTCCACTCACCCAAAGCGTACCACCCGGTTTCA
>Ga0302280_1000256_pt1 | contig 46142 bp, 57 predicted proteins | sample III_Fen_E1_1_FD_198771 | JGI IMG/M metagenome (GOLD analysis project Ga0302280, IMG submission 198771) | Peat permafrost microbial communities from Stordalen Mire near Abisko, Sweden - III_Fen_E1_1 | ecosystem: Environmental > Terrestrial > Soil > Wetlands > Permafrost | place: Sweden: Abisko... | reverse complement strand
GATACCAAAGATTTCTCATAGGCAATTTTATAAAGCAGCAATAACAGGAAACTTAGATGTTCTTAAGAATTATATTGCACATGAATTGTTAAATATAAAAAGAGTACATCCAGGACCAATAACAGATATTTCTTTATTATCAAATAATTTTAGGAAGAGGCTTGAAAAAGCACTTGTATTATCTATCAAAAAATCAGAGAATCATAAAGTTATAAAATTGCTATTGGAATCTGGAGCAAATGTTCATCTAAAGAATGACGCTGCATTACGATGGGCTTCAGAAAGTGGTTGCTTAAAGGTAGTAAAAGTACTATTGAAAGCTGGAGCAAATGTTCATGCAAACAATGACGAAGCATTACGAAATGCGTCTAAAGATGGAAACTTCGAAAAAGTGAAAATGCTTTTGGAAGCAGGAGCAGACATTCATGCAGAGAATGACGAAGCATTAATATGGGCATCAAGTCTTGGTTACCTTGAAATAGTGAAACTTGTCTTGGAAGCAGGAGCAGACGTTCATGCGAATAATGACAAAGCATTACGATTTGCGTCAAGCAGAGGTCATTCGGAAGTAGTAAAATTACTTTTGAAAGCTGGAGCGGATGTTCATGCAACGGATGATGAAGCGTTGCGAGAGGCATCGTACCATGGTCACCTTGAAATAGTAAAAGCATTATTAAAAGCTGGAGCAAATGTTCATGCGAATAATGACGAAGCGTTACGATGGGCATCAATTCTTGGTTACCTTGAAATAGTGAAACTTGTCTTGGAAGCAGGAGCAGACGTTCATGCGAATAATGACGAAGCGTTACGATCGGCGTCAAGTAATGGTCACCTTGAAATAGTAAAAGCATTATTAAAAGCAGGAGCAGACGTTCATGCGAATAATGACGAAGCGTTACGATCGGCGTTAAGTGATGGTCACCTTGAAATAGTAAAAGCATTATTAAAAGCAGGAGCAGACGTTCATGCAAACGATGACCAAGTATTACGAGAGGCGTCAAGTGATGGTCACCTTGAAATAGTAAAAGCATTATTAAAAGCAGGAGCAGACATTCATGCAAACAATGACGCTGCATTACGATACGCATCGGAAAGAGGTCACTTTGAAGTAGTTAGATTATTAAAAACAACGTACCATGTAAATAAAGCAAATGAAAATAAATTAGAACGTACTAAAGTTTTGAAAAATGTTAGTCAATCAACAAGAAGAGGTTACACTTTTCCTTTAGATGAAGGTGAGACATTAATTAACGTACCAATAGATACCATTAGAATAATATGAGACCTCCTAGAAGAACTTCTAAAGGTAAATTAATTAGTCCTGGAGGAAAACAGTATTTTAAAATTTCATTACGAAACAAACCATTCTTACCAAAGAAAACTAGAAGTCTTTAATATTTTTACATTGTTCCTCATTTGATACATTTTCTAAAAATGTGTAGATGTACTGGTACCGTTCAAGACGGTCCTTTACAATCTGGAATTTATCATTAAGTACTTGTAAGTAATTAACAAACCTCTTAAAGTTTTCTTTATTTAGCACAGCTGCAATTTCTTTCGGTTTCGAGTACGCTAAACCGTAATCTGCAAATGTAATGGTGTTTTCCTTTACAAGAATATTTTGAAGCTTAAATTCTGAGTAAACGATACCAGAGTCACTAAGCTCTTCAAAGATCAATTCTAATTTAGGAACCCAATATTCCGGAAGATTAAAGTCATTGTATAACGATTCTCCATTATAAGACATTAAAATGAACTTTCTTTCGGGACAAGAGTACTTTAGCGTTGGTGCACAAAGGAGACCCCGTTCCAAAAAGGAAACTTCCTTTAAAAACGTTTCTGTAGAAGAGTCGTGACCCTTTGTAGTCCAACAGAAAAGTTCGTTATAAACTTTAAGAACGTCCCAGGAGTCTTTATTATTTTTTATCAAGTACACTTGACTGGTAGAACCGTAAGAATATGGAACAGCTTCACTGTTGTCCCAAGTGAATCGAAAAATGACTCCAATAGCACTATTAACAATTCGGCGAGCAACTTCGTGGACATTAATTGCTTTTTTGGCACATTGAATAAAAAAAGAAATTGCATTTAAGAGTACCCTGAACTCTTCCGTTTTTTCAAAGTCTATCAAGTAATTATTCGTGTCTTGACTCGAATTTGGAACCGAACCTAGATTGTGAAATAGAGTATCATAAATAATATTATCAATTAGAATTTCGATTCGTCCAGGATCGGAAATCAACCTTGATTCCGCAACTTTAATTAAAGTGTTTCTAATAATTTTTATTTGATCACGAAGAACGTCGTAATACTTCGCATGCATAATTGTATGTAAATTATTCTGTGTGCTCGTCGAATGATTCTTTTGATAAACTGCTGCTGGAATATTATACACCTTAAGTGCACCTATACTATTTAGATCAGAGATCATTACATCAATTTGGTCATAAACTGGATAAATCCCTTTAAATATAATTTCAAGCGACCTACTTCGAACAATGTAAAAGTGAGTTGAATGGAAATTTGTGGTAAAATGATAAACAGTGTCAGTTGGGTAGATTTTATCTTTTCCAATTGCTCCTAATGTAATTATATCCCAATCTTCCGGAACTGTAGGAAGTAACTTTTTAATCACTTCGGTGTCTACTAGAATATCATCTTCAACAATGATAGTGTATTCAGAAAAACACAAGAAAGAGTAAATTAAAGCTCGAAGATGGCTCGTAAAGCAAGCCAAAGGTCCCCCTTGAATTTCGATATTAGGATCATTCACTTCTGAAAACAGATTTATTTTAATTGGATCTGTAAATATATTCGGAACAAACCTTTTTAGAAATTTATTAACTGCTGTAAGATCGGTCTCTAAAGTTTCTTTTTGTTTATAGTACGTCCCTTTCAGGTGAACAAAGTTTGAAATAGATACCTTTCTAAGTTCTTTTACTGTGCTGGCATAACGGTCAGTATCTTTTTCCATATTGATCATTACACAATTTTGATAATTAAAACCAAGTAATTTTTGAATTGAAATTGTTTTGTCAGAAAGGGGTCTGTCTGGTTCGTATTGAAGTAACTTGGCATCAACTCCTCTTTTAAAGTCTCCTGCGGAGCAGCTTTTAAAGTCTCCTGCGGAGCAGCTTTCCATTTAATTTAAGTTATTAAATTAAATTAAATTAGCTCACGCACTGTAACATTTCCGATGCCTCGTTCATATTTATGACAGTAATTAGGAGAAACACATTTTGTACGGTAATCAGGATAATTGATACTTAGAAAGTAGTCTGGATTTTTTGGAATTTTAACTCGTGATATTCCTTGAAAATCGATTTCTGTAGCCGGAAAGAATTCTGCTGAATTCCAGTTCTTTTCAAAGAAGTGTAGTTCATTTCCGCATTCGGTATAAATAAAAAGATCAACAAATGGCCATGTCCAGTACTTCTTCTCTGGCCACTCATGTTCAGAAGGAAACACTCGAGGGTAGTAACAAGTTTTATACATTAATTTACCAATTTCCACAATATTCATTCCGTTGGCAATTATTCTCTGGGAATACTTTCCTGGTGGTCTCATTGCAGGAACGAAATTAATGTTTAACGAAGTTGAACCGATTTGGGTTCGGTCCGAACCCAAATCGATCGCTGTGCGATTAAGACCCATTTTTGGTATCTTTGTTATAAAGTCGGAGGACACTAAAAGGTCAATGTCATCGTCCCAAGGAATAAAATCGTTGTGACGAATAGCACCTAATAAAGTCCCTGAAATGAGAAAATAATTGACATTGTGTTTATTAAGGAGTTCAATTGTTTCTTTTAAAAGAAGTTTCGCAAGTTCTTTAAATTTTCCAAACCCGTGTTCCGAAGAGAAAGGATCCATTTACTACTTTAAAATATTTTTAAAAATTAATATGAAGACTGTTGTTATAACAGGTTCATGTGGATCCATAGGAACCTCTTTATGTAACAAATTTAAAGAATCGGGTTGGAATGTTATTGGGATTGACAAACGCGGAGACCTAAAATGCGACCTTTCTTCTCCTGAAGAAATTACCAAACTTAACTTGAATTGTGAAATTTATTGTTTAATAAAAAAGGAGCTCGTACATTAATATAATCCCATTCTGAAGAAGAGAGATTCATTCCCTTTTTAATATTAACAGCTGCATTATTTATTAACTAAAAAAATCACGGATACTCTAAAAAGAAATCGAGGTCACGTTATACTATTCACTGTTTGACTACTAATACTTCCTACTTAGCGTATTCAACCTCAAAACACGCTTTGTTAGGATTAACAAAGTCGATGGCGATCGAATTGGCTCCTCACGGAGTGACTGTTAATTGTGTATCACCTGGAGTTATTAATGGAGGAATGTTTATAGAAGGAAAACTAGATCAAGGAGGTATTGACAATTTAATTAACGAAGTTTCTCAAAAACATATCACAAATAAAATAGGACAACCAAATGAAATTGCTGAAATTTGTCTCTGGTTAACCACACAGAGAATTTAATTGCGGACAATGGAGCAACTATTCTTTCAAGTGTTTAATTTAATCGCAGACAAAATGTCTCTGGTTAACCACACGGAATATAATTGCGGACAATGGAGCAAGTATTCTTTCAAATGTTTAAAATATTTTTTAAAAGTAATGAAATTACTTTTAATTTTAATTTTGCTATTAATTTTGTTTAGAGACACTCCAACCAACGAAATTGGAATTGTTAGTATGATGAAAAACCCGATCGATCTTGATTACTGGTTAAGTACACATCGTAAAATGGGAGTATCAAAGTTTTATATCCGTTTGGAGGATCCGGACCCTGTAACAGAACAGTACCTCAGAAACCAACCAGGAGTTTATCTCGAAACAGGAAAATCAACTGGGGTCAATGAGTACGCTGAAATACAGGTTCGACAAAATAATTGGGTTAACAAAGTAATTGGTATAAAGGATAATATTACTTGGTTAATACATATTGATTCCGATGAAATATTAGAAGGCGATCTTAATGAAATTAAAAATCTTCCTGGGAGTGTCAACACTTTTTGGATGCAAAATGCGGAAGCGGTGTATAAAGACATTCCGAAAAAAGGCGAATGTTTCACTGCATCGAAATTTATTAATTGTGCGGAAGGGAAGTGTGTTAGTTATGGAAATGGAAAAGGAGGTGGACGGAAGAGTAAAATTGTTGCTAATGGTCCTCACAGAATGAAATCTGATACTGGAACAGAGGTTAAACTTAAATTAATCCTCCGTCATTATGAAAGTTGTGACTTTGACGCTTACAAAAACAAATTTAAACGATTGTCAGTTCAAAATAAAGAACCAACACCATTTCCGTATTACAATGAATCAATGGATGCTGCTAAAATGGGAGAAAATAAGTTAAAATGTGTTTATAAGAAGTATCGCACAGAATCTGGTCGTACTTCAAATTGCTAAAAATTTTATATTTATAAAATTTTTATTTAAATCGTGAACATCCTAACTTGGTAGTACTGCAAGGAGGATCATTTGGTAATTTAGCACTCGAGTAGCACGAACGAACATCAAAGAAGTCTTTCACATATGTTCGTGTGTTGTCTCCTGCGTATTGATTGTCACCGGTAAAGAAAATATGCTTGGGGTCTTGTGGGTTTTCACACAAGAAATCGAACCGATTAATATGGACACCTGAAAGCACGTCACACGGACGGTGTCTATCAAGTTCTGGATATTCTCTGTCCATTTTAGGAGGAAATTGTCCCAACGGTGCGTCTGCTTGTGGCGGATTACGTAAATTGTTATTATTATCAATTACTGAAAATCCCTGTGGATTTTCACGACTATTTTGTCTATCCATTGTATTAATCAAAGTAGGGTAGTACTGATTATCCTTTCCACACGAAACGTATGGAGAAATGTCAGTTGCATACCCAAACGGACCAACGCTTTCGGCAATAGAATGAAGATAATTTAAACGATCATATATTACTCTTTGACAACCCTCAGTTTGAGTATAAGTACCAGTTTGATCACGAGGATAATTTGATAACGACATTAAAATTGCACAATAAAATAAATATTCCTGCGTTTTACTAAATCAGTATTTTCCAGAAGTTGCGTCTTTTTAAATAAAAGTGTACAAGTATAGTAATGAATACTATACTTGATAGAAAAGGTTACTGTATTCCTAAAAAAGATCTTTCTAATGAAGCTATCAAAGATATGAAAAATGAACTTACAGTTTATCCTATTGTAACTTCTGATTACTCTATAGTAACAGAGCCTTTTAAGGTTTATCGTGAAACTAATAATTATATAATCGTTCCTAGAAATTACGGTATCGAAAAATTTGGTAAACCAAAAATAAATAGTTTAAGTAATATTATTAAGGTTGACGTAACCTTTAGTACTTTATTTCAATTAAGAGATTATCAACGCCAAGCAATTTCTGATTGTTATAAAGCATTTAAAAAAACAGGTGGGTGTATTTTACAACTTGGAACAGGGTTGGGTAAAACTTTTTGTTCTTGTTGGATGATAGCGGAGCTAAAAGGAAAAGCAATTATTATCGTAAACACGAATACACTTAAAGAGCAGTGGACATCTGAAATTAATAAATTTATACCAAATGCAAGAATTGGGTACATACAGCAAAATAAGATGGACGTCCTTGATAAAGACATCGTGATTGCAATGCTACAGAGTATCACTCTTAAAGAGTACCCTTCTGAAGTTTTTATAGGTTACAAGCTTGCTGTTTTTGATGAAACTCACAGAATCTGTTCCAAAAAATTTTCAAGAAGTATCTTTACAATCGGCGCACAGTACAATTTAGGGTTGTCTGCTACACCTGAAAGGAAAGATGGCTTAACAAAAGTTCTTCATTTTCATTTAGGACAAGTAGCACATAAGAATAAAAAAACACATGAAAATGAAATTCTCGTTTCTATTTATAAAATCAGAAATAAAAACTATAAAGAAATTTATACACGTTTTGGGAAACCTAATAGACCAGCTATGATAACGAAATTAACAATTACCCCAGAAAGAAACAATCTTATCCTTTCTAAAATAGTAGAACTAGTTAATGACCCTGAAAGACAAATTCTGGTGATGACAGAACGTAGAGAACATGCTTTACTTATGAGAGATACACTTTCTCAAAAAGGAATTTCTTCAGGAGTCTATTTTGGTCAGATGAAATACACCGATCTCGAAAAGTCCAAAGCAGAAAGAGTGTTAATCGGAACAAGTAAAATGACTCTAGAAGGATTTGATTGTCCAAAGTTAAATACGTTGGTATTTGCAGCTCCGTTGTCAGGTAATATCGAACAAGGATTTGGACGTATCTTAAGACAGAGCCACGCTGTTCCTACTATGATTATCGATTTTGTTGACTGCTTTAGTAGTTTTGAATATTCTGGACGAAATCGAGAACGATTCTTTAAAAGCAAGGTTAATAGTATAACTTATTACAATGTAGACATTGTTTCAAATGAAATTATTATTAAAGAAACAAAAAAGTGGATACCAAAGGACTCCGAAGAAGAACAAGCAGAACCAGAATTTGTTGATTCAGAAGAAGAATAAAAGCTGCTCTGCAGGACACTTTAAACGAAGGTGTTTATCCTTAATTTAATTTTATTTAGATAATATAATGAAAGTTATAATTATCGCTGTTGTTGTTGTAGTTGTACTTCTTTACTTGTTTTGGTTGTCTCCCCAAGGTAAAATCGAAACAGGGTGGTTTAACCGAGAAGCAAAAGACTACCTATCTATTGCAATTGATAAATTTGGTAAACCGAAGAGTATTTTGACTTCCCGTGGTGGAGAAGCAATTTGGGGAGTACATGAACTTCGAGGAACGATTTTTAAAGAATTAGTTCTAAAAGACGAAGCTTTGTACGATCCTGATTCTGATACCTTTGGATTTTTCTACGCAACTGTACCATTTGAGGTGATACCTAGCAAACTGAAAGAAACTCTGATTATAAGTAATAATGTATTTTACAACGCTGAAAAAAAATCGTTAACTGCTCGTAGTGACTCGTGGGGAGGTTGTGTCATTCTTCTTCAAATCGCGGTATCAGTTGGAAATGGAAAGTATAATAACGCGTACCTTAAGAGTTCTGGTCTTCTTCAAAAAAGTATTTCAGATCGAAATGATCCTGTTCTTGTTCAACAGAGCTACCTCCGACTTAAAAAAGGGTTGGAGTTTCAGTCTGGAAATCCCGAAAATTGAAAAAATTTCATTTTAACTTTCTTAAAAAAGATGTTTGGTGACTTAGCGGTAATATCAGGAGCAGCTACAGCTGCATTTTCATTAGTATTTGGGTTAGCAACTCCTTACAAAGTTACTCGTATAGGTATTCCTTTAGTAGGATTAATAGCTGCAGTAGCTGGACAAGTTTATGCTAACAACGAAACCAGAGAAATTAATTATCGAATTTTATGGCCAGAAGAAGAAACTCCGCGTTAACCCAATTTAAATTTATAGTGTTAATTTAATGGCGAAAAAAGCGTCTTTAAATTTGAATTTAACCGATGCACGTGATCAATGTATGGAGTATTTAATTTCAGCACTTAGTTCCCCTATTTACCAAGGAATCTATTCTATTTATATGGATGCTATTAAAAGTGGAGACTCCATTAAAGGATTTCAAATGCGTTTAAGAAAAATTAAAGAATGGTCTCAGGGAACCATCGAAGATGAATTTGCACGTATTGCTGCATTAACTAAAGGAGCTAAATATCTCGAAGACCTGATCACAGCAATCTTTGTTTCAAATGCAAAGATTCTTTCTAGTGCTGCAGGAGGAGGTAGAGTTGAAATCTCAGTTCCCAGTCCTATTAAATTTATTCACAAGTGTTATCTCGAAGTTGCTCGTCGTTTCTATGAGGACCCAATGACATTCGAAGGTAGTGTACGCACAACTGTTGGTAATGCGGATGCAGCTCATAAAAGACAGAAGTATACAAAAGCGGTTCTTTGTATTATATCTGACGGTATCCGTTACGCAGTGAATCTGTTGACTCCTGCTGACGAGATTCTTGGTCATGTTAACGAAATTTTTGAACCAGAACCTGAATCTGAACAGAAAGGAGGTTCCCATCAAAATGAACCTGACAACGACAACGACGACGACTATTCCGATTCAGATTCGGAAATCGATCAACCTTTTAACGAAATTGCTGTTCCGGAAATTGAAACAGTGGATGTCAAAAATGATCTTAATGTAGGGTCCAAAGCTGTCGGACCTGAAGAGAAAATGGCATTAATGGATAACGTCTTTGAACAACAACCTATTTTCAGCACTGAACCTGAAAAGGACTCCGATGTTCCAGTTCGTCATGACGGAGAAACAAAAAGAATCACTGTAAGTGGTGGAAATGGTGGAAGACAGTTGTTTAAAGACGCCGCAGACCACTTTTAAGCCTTTTTTTAATTAAAATTAAAAAATGTATACCCCTGTGCGTTCAAAATTAAAAATAATAAAAAATGTATAGTACAACACTATGCCTTATTACCTAGCATGCATTGATAACGAAAAGTACCGTATCGTTCCTGAAATTTCGGATGACAAACTTGGTAATAATATTTACCCACAAGTTTACAAAGAAATCTACCCCGACTCTGAAATCGAGTTAAGTCCAGTTAAATACAATCCCTTACTTAAAGAAGTTGTTAATTTTATTGACTCGTACGATTTTGTTTCAACAAAGGAATTGGATCCGGAGAAAGAGTTTGAAATGAAAAAGTTGTGTACCAAAATTTCAGAATTAACTAAATCATTTTTAGTTCTAAAACCGTTTCTTAAAAAGAAAATTGAATCATCTGTTAATACTACTCGAACAGGAATTGATTTTATTATTGATGCAGTCATTAAAGAAAAACCTGTTCCGAAAATTAAGAATCAAGAAACACTTTCAGAAGCAATAATTCCTCTTCAAGACATTTCAACTCCGTGTAAAAATCCAGAGATTGAAGGATTTAATATTGGAACAAAAGGGTATTGTACACTTGAAGAAGGTAAACCTACTGAATCGTTTTTCTCTGTAGAAGAGAAAATTAGAGTTTTTTATAACGAATTGAATAATTGCATTGTACTTGGAAATGGGTACACTTATTATTTCCCTGAATTAAAATTATTATTGGAAAGCACGGATCCTCGCTTGTTAACAATTATCAAACGTTCGAGTAACGAAATTTTTTCTTCATTTGAAGAAGCAAAGAAGTACATAGAAACGAGCATGGAACATAGAATCAATTCTGATGACATTAAAACATTTATTAAAACCAATTACATTATGTCAGATGATCCCAAAGAAACAGTTCAATTTAGTACGATACTTGATTCTGTATCAACCCATTTCAAATTGGACGACTCTTATAAAAAGTCAATAAACTACTCTTTGCCAGTTATTCTAAAAGATCTTGGTTTAAGCAAGAAACGGAAATCGGACGGAATGTACTGGTACGGGTTGAAATTTAAAAACTCTTCGATAACAGAACCGATGCCAACTAGCGAGTTTAATGAAAAACTGAATCGTTTAACAAATTCGCGTTCTATGAAAATAAAATAACATGGTAAATTAATGGACTCTGTTGCCGAATTTCTACGCAATCCGTTATTTACTTTAGTAACTGCGGCTGTTGTAACAGCACTTGCTATGTACATTGAGTCAAAGTACTTTAGTAAGAAAGAAATTCCCCAAAACGTTTATATCAAAAATTGTTTGCTAGTTGGTGCGATTGCAAGTGTTATCGTGTATATTACCCGTGTAACTTCTTCTTCAAGTGGAGATTACGATCTCCTTGATGAACCATTTTAATTCATTTTTAAAAATGAATTAATTAAGAACCATTCTTAAGAAAGAATTATAATATACAGTGTTTCTAATTTTTCCTATCACTTTATTATAATCTGCTCCTTTATTTAAAAGGTATTTAACCATTTTAAAATTGTTATTCATTACTGCTAAGTATAACACTTTTTCATCATTGATATGAAAGTCTGCACCTTTTTCTATAAAAATTTTAACAATGTCCCAACGATTTCTTTTTGCAGCGATAATAATTGGATTCTCTATAGTTGGATTATTTGGGTCTGCTCCAAATTTAAGCAATAGTTTAATCAAATGTATATGACTAGAATAAGTCGCCGACCTCAAAGGCATTCCTTTTTGAGTGTTGGGATCAGCGTGATACAAGAGTAACACTTTTATAAGTTCATCATTACCTGCCATGCAAGCATTTACTAACGCCTCATTAGTGAATCGTCTCATACTTTTAAAAAATTTCTCCAATGTAAAGGTAGGAAATTGTTTCTTTTTCATTAAGAACCTTCTTAAAAGGAAATGATCAACTGTTAACAATGATGTTATACCGTACGGTCGCTTTGTAGCTAACCAAAAATCTTTTCGATCTACATCTGGAATGAGATTAATAAAGTGATTTAAAGTGTATCGATCGTAAGCGATATTATAATGCCTTCTTGAAGTTTTCGCAAACGAATCTAAATTCTTTAAATTAGTTAACATATACTGTTTCGGATTGATAATCTTTTTGGCAATCTTGACAAGTATTTCATCCGGAATTTTATCAAAATTCTTCAAACTTCTTTTTTTAGGACTTCCAGTTGGACTTTGATCTGCGAACGGAAGTCCATCGTCCTTAGGACTTCCAGTTGGAATTTTATCAAAATTCTTCAAACTTCTTTTTTTAGGACTTCCAGTTGGACTTTGATCTGCGAACGGAAGTCCATCGTCCTTAGGACTTCCAGTTGGAATCATTAATATAAGCTAACATTTTATTAAACAGTTGGATTAAATACCCATCCTAGTTCTTCACATATCTTTTTCCACACTTTATCGTGAGCCTGTAACTTTGCTTTATCTTTCAACATCGTAAGATAAGGAAGAAACTGAGTGTACCCTTCTATTTTACACAATTGATAAAGTACGTAGTTATACTTTAAGAAATTACTTCTGTCGATACCAGTCATCCCTTCAAAAACTTCTACCGTTTCTAAGAAACGGATCTTCAAAATTTCTTCCATCTGTGTATTTAATTTCGGCAATTCCATTCCAGATAACTTTTCGATAATGTGCTGGATGTTATCGTAGTACTGAGAAGCACCAATCTTTTTTAGGTACTCTCTCACTTTTGATATCTTAAGTGTCTTTAGGTCCCGAATACGTTCCTTCTTAATTTCTGCACGAAGTTTTGTATAAATTTCTTCCGGAACGTAGATGTGCTCTTTTGCTTGAAATTGCGCAAGTCGTTCTTTGAAATGGTTGATTCTTTTGTAACTGAAAGGAGTACTTGGAGTTTCGCATCTTTCTGAGTCAGAGTAACCGTGATCCGAATAAATTACTGTATTTAGTAGTTGTCCGCAATTTATACACGAAACAGTTCCGCTTTCCGGATCTTCAATAATATTAGAATCCGCGCAATTATTACAAGTATCTACAATAATTAGATTATTAAACGGTTGATTTAATTCAAATGGCAAAAAGTCTAATCGCTGTAATGCTGAAATGTACTCTTTAATAATTTCCTTTTTCTCTTTAATTCCTGAAGAAACTTCGGAATCTACCGATTCTGTTTCGAAAGAATTAGTTTTTGATCGAAGTAGGTAGTACCTTTCTAATATTTCATGAACTGCACCAAAGTAGATTGTTTCGTGTTTCCGATCAACAATTTCATGTATTCGATTTTTTAAATAACTTTTTCTATCAAGAAGGATTCTCCTTTTAGTCATTTCATTAGGAGTATTGTATCTAAAAGAAATTGTAGCAATTTCGTTATTAATTTCTGTTAACTCTTCTCTTAGTGATGGAAGCTCTTTGGGAAGACTTTGCAAGTAGTTAGACATTTCTGCATGCTTCATTTCGATTGTAAATTGGGGAGCATTCTTAGGCCCCCCCTTTTTAACTACTTTTTCTACTTTAAACATTAATGTTAATATATCTATTTATTTAAGTTGCTTAGCAACCGAACCGAGTTTGAAAACAAACTCGATTCGATTCGGCTCGCCGAATTTAGTTTAAGTTGCTTATTTTCGCAAGGTACGCGTTTGCGTACCTTTAATATTGGTTAAAAATAATGGAAACGGCGGAGCAGCTTTTAAAGTCTCCTGCGGAGCAGCTTTTAAAGTCTCCTGCGGAGCAGCTTTTAAAATTAGCGCTAATTATCTCTTTTATAAAAAAAGCAAAAGAGGATAATTGGATGGTCGAACAACTAGAAAATACTACATTTGAATTTACAAAGGAAACAGATAATGTCGATCTTAATTTCTTTTTAAAGAAAAATTTAGGGTTAATTTAAGTTAAGTAAACGCGTTGTTTATAGAGAATAAGTTTAAAAGGTAACATTAATGAGTAACCTAAATTTTAGAAAAGAGACCCAACGGGTTCAGCCTTCCGCAAGACAATTTTCGGATCGGTACACAGATCCGAGTATTAAAGTCCGGAGAGAATACTCTTTAGACAGCAACGAAGTACCCAGAGATCCGCGAGAATCTGAAGAAACGTTAGACGCATTGTCTGGTTTACAAAATAAAGAGAAACGCCCGCAATTGGTAGAACCTGAAGGAGACCCCGACTTGGAAGGAGAAACATTCAATGGGGAATTCGAAGACGACTACTCTGAAACTGGAAGTGAATACTCTGATACTCCTGAACAGGAAACGAAAAAAGATGAACCGAGAATGACATACGAGCAGATGCAAAACGAAAAGATTAAGTACCTCTCAAAACTTGATCGTCTTCGGTCTCGAGGAGTGTACCTTGATCGTACTTTCACAATGAAAAGCGAATTACTTGAGATCAAAGAGTACTACGATCGTCTTACACACGGAAAACATGTTGAAAATGGTGTCAAAATGTGCGAAAAGACCCTTCGTTTTTGCATTAACGGTATCGAAGCGCTGAATAAGATGTATGACCCCTTTGATATCGATTTGGATGGATGGGGAGAAGAGGTCGATGACGAAATTAATGATGGAAACTACCAAGACGTCTTCGAAGAGCTTTATGAGAAGTACTCTGGAAAGAGTTCAATGGCTCCGGAGCTGAAGCTCCTTTTGATGGTTGTTGGTGGTGGTGCTGCTTTCAATCTGAAAAAGAAGATGCAAAAGAAATTCTTTATGCAAGGTGGCGGTGTAGGTGGAGCTCAACGAGGAGTCCCTCCCGTTCTCGGAAATTCCCAACCACCGAATAGTTCCATTATGGAAAGTATTCTAAATAGGAAAGCACCAGTTGATATGCCTCCTCCAGTTCAAGATGTAAACGAAATTGTTCGTAAGATGCAAGAAGACTTGAAACACGATTCAGATAATGAAGAGCCAGAAACAAAGACTTTTAATGTTAGCCGTGGTAAGAAGAAAGCAGGAGGAATTAATATCGACATTTAAATAAATAAAATTTATTTAAACAAATGTCAAGATCAAAAATATTGGATACTTTAGAATTTGATGAGATACAAATTGTTGCAAAATCTATATTTTTGGGTAAAAATGCTTCAAGTTCTCATGGTATTCATAATGGTTGGACACCAGAGGTTGACATACGATTTTATTATAAAAAGAATTTAATACACTTCGACACTGAAACCGACATGTCAGCTGCGATTACGATCATAAATCACTATTACCAGGAAGCTCATGAAATTATGAAATTGAAAGCACCGATTTTAGATGGCATGAATTATTGCGATCAAGAAGGTTGTATCGATGTCGCGACAAATATAATCGAATGCGATTTGTATATAGAAAGTATTCCTAAAGTTACAAAACGATTTTGTGACAAACATAAAATCAATAAATAACATTGTTATTAGACTTCATTTTTATATAATTTAATTCTCTAGGAAGAGTGTACTCTCTTGGGTAGGTATTCCACCTTTCTCGAAATTCTGTGTACATCTTTTTTAAAAGCTGCTCATCAGGAGACTTTAAAAGCTGCTCCGCAGGAGACTTTAAAAGCTGCTCCGCAGGAGACTTTAAAAGCTGCTCCGCAGGAGACTTTAAAATATCTGAATCCATTGATGTTGAAAAATTTATAAAATTTTTCAATTTACTTCTGCAAGAATGCACGAAGCTTTAATAGAATATCGAATAAGAATACAAAAATTATACCTGCTGCAATAAAGGTGATTACAGAGTCTGTTTTAAAGTCGCCAAAACTGAATTTAAATTCCATCGGTTTCGACTCAGTAATTGCTCGTGTTTCCTTTTGTGAATTAAAAGGTTCCATTCCTTTCGGGAATAGGTCATTACGTAACTTTTCTCTGCACTCTTTACAAACTTTAAAGTGATTCATAGCAAATTGGCATTTCATATTCTGTTTAATACGTTCTGATAATTGTTTCGCTTCGGCGTCCGTGAAGTTATAAAAAGTGTCCTCGGGAATATCTGAGTATCCACTTAAAGGGTTGAAGGTCTCGATACTCGACGACTTTGTTTTCGGGAGTTTGACTTCTGTTTCAGTAAATGCAGAATCAACACTCGGATAAGAGTACTCTATTTCATTTTTTTCCAATACACCAGCAAAATCGCTTTTTAAAGGGTCCAAAGGGACATATTCATTTTGTGACTCAGCTGCTGCTTGTGTTGTCCCTTCGGAGTCATCTGAATAATTAGGATAAATAGGTTTTTGACGGGGTACAATAGGATTATAAGCCTCTTCCAGTGATGCAAACACCATTGATTTATCCCAATAAAATAATTTTGATCGCAAAAAAGCAAACGAACAATTCTTTTATTGAGGTAAATCAATGACTGACACCCCTTTCGCTTTAGTAAATTTGTGTAATAATAATTTATATCTCCGGGCTGTATCCGCTGTATTTGTAGTTGTTGGGGCTCGTTTCTTGGCGTTAGACTTAGGAGAAGCCGGAGAAACATTTATGAAAATGCCTCTTGTAAGAAAAATCATTCTATTTTCGTACGTTTTTGTAATGACAGGAGACATCCTGGTTTCCTTGGTAACAACAATCGGTTTTATTATTTTTACGAATGTGTTATTCAAGGATCACCTTATTAAGAAAGACCCGTTGGAATAAGCTTAAGTTGCTTTGCAACTTAATTAAGTTCATTCTTAATTTTCATTCTTAACATCCTAAGCGTCGCAATAGCGTCTGACTGGACACTTGGTATTTTAATACCAGAACTCGAGCCAAGCGCTTTCTCTATTTTTACTAAGTTAGGTTTCGTAGGTGTTTCCCAAGAGATATAAACCTTATTTGGTTCAACGAAATAAGTCGTAAATCCTTTTTGCTGCAATTTTAAGTTCACGTACACTGCACACTCTTGTATCGAAAAATTTTGATACAAAGGTATTTCGTATAAGAACACTTTTAATTTTGGATCTTTTTTAGTTGCGTTATCAATTTTCTGTAAACAGTGTGCCAAAATATTCTTAAACGCTTTTAACTTCTGCTTTATTTTACGTTCTTGATTTAATTGGATATCTCCAGCAGTTAAAGCGGTTATATTTCTATTCATTAATATATACTAATTTTAAAGAATGGAAAAAACAAGCGCAACCGAATTAATTCTCGGTGGAGGAGGTATAAAAGCGATTGCGTACCTTGGTTACCTTTCGGATATCAACACTGTTTTTAGTACTTTTACAGGTACAAGTGCAGGAGCTGTACTCGCTTTATTACTTTCAGTTGGTTACTCTGCAAAAGTACTTAGCAGTCTAATATTCAAAATTAATTTTATAGAATTAAGAGATATAGATTACCTTGGTTTCTTTAGTAACAAAGGATTGGAAACCGGAAATAAATTTATAGAATATTTAAAAAAATTAGTACGCCAAAGAGTACCATTTCAGGAAAGTCTTACTTTTAAAGAGCATTTTGAAAAAACAGGTAAAAGATTAAGAGTTACTTCAATTAATCTAAATCAAAAGAAAGTAGTTACTTTTGATTACTTGGAGTATCCTGATCTTTGCATTTTTAAAGCGGTAAGAATGTCTGTATCAATACCGTTCGTTTTTACAGAACAAATTTATAATAATGAAACATACATTGATGGAATCTACCTTCCAAAGAACATCGAGAAAGAGTTCTTAGCATTGTCTTTACCTGATCCAAAAGGAAATTCAGATACCTTTTACTCTTTCTGTTTGAATGTTATTAGTTTAATTCATCCTGAACCGCCAAAAGGAACTATTATTATCGATACTTTAGATATCGATACACTTAACTTTAATTTAGATAGAGTAACCAAAATTAAATTGTTAGAAATAGGGAGAGCTTACTTAGCTTCTACAGTTTCTTCAGGTTCTACAGTTTCTTCAAGTTCTACAGTTTCTGCGTCTGATTCTACAGGAGACTTTAAAAGCTGCTCCGCAGGAGACTTTAAAAGCTGCTCCGCAGGAGACTTTAAAGTTTCCTCTGGATCTGATTCCGAAGTTTGTTCCATTATAACTTCGTAAATAACTCGATCAATAGGAACTTCAATAATCGAAGAATCAATCATTAAATTTAAATTCTCCTGCGGAGCAGCTTTTATTCCTGGAAAGATGTCACTTGGTTTTATTCTAAGACCGAGGTCGTAATAAAAATTACATTTAGGTCCAGCAAATTTTTTAAGCTTTTCTGTTACATCTTCCGTTTCAGAAATCATTGCTGCAATAATTTCATTGGTAGATTCAACATCCAAAGGGTATGGGAAAAAGGAATCGTTTAGTCTTGAAACGGTTGTAGGAAAAATGTAATCGCGACCATTTTGCGTAAAATACACTAGCATATTCACTTCTGGTCCCATTTTCAAATTGTTCATATGAATGCGAAGAATTTCTGGTGTACACGATTCGATAATGTAATTCTTTGTGACAATCTTTCTAATTGAATTAGATTCGGAATCTACGGAATAGAATTTATTATAAAGAGTAATTGCGTAGTAGATCAACTTCATCCGGTTTTTGTATAGAAGGTAAACAGCGACAGGCAAGAGTAACAACCACGTAGTCATTAAATAATAAATTTTTTTATTATTTAAGTCTATTTCGATTCATTTCTTAAGATAATTATTAAGATTAAAATTAATAAAATGAATAAAATAGGTACAACTGGAAAAACCACTACGGTTCGAGAAAACGATTCCTTTACAGGAGGAAAAATTTCAGTTGGGGTGTCTTCTGAAACAATTTCCATTCCGCAATCAAAACTTGGTTTAAAGTAAACACGTTGTTTCATTGATAAAATTCCTTTGCGGAACAGAATGTCCACCGTGTTAAGTCGATCAGTTTCTCGCTCTGAAACAATATTCATTTCTAAAATTTCGGAATCGGGGTACTTTTTCTTAAATGCGTTTTTAATGTGTTCTGAAGTTTTTGCGTTATAATTTACACAGTTTGCTGGAGGAACTAAAGTTCCCCACGTTTTAGTATATACACTTCTAGGAATTGAGAACTTGTCTTCTAAACATTTCGGTGCCGGTTTCTTTTGTACCGAATACGTTCCGAATGATCCAGTTACAGGAACACCTTCTGGAAGATCAGGAACCTTGTCAACTTCAATTTGATCACAGTTTGCTGATATCGCTCCTGGACTTAATACTGCTCTTTTCTCTCCGTTATCAATAAAATAAAGTGGTACACTTGGATCTTTGGTAGTAATTAAATCTCCGTCCATTAATACCACCCAATATTATTTTCGTGAGAATCGAATAAAAATTGCAATCAAAGAAATAACAATAAACGCCATCAAAAATAGAGACGTATCTAATTGTACTGGAACTTCTGAGACTTCTGGAGCTTCTGGAGCTTTTGGAACTTCTAAGACTTCTGAAGCTTTTGGAGCTTCTTCAACTTCTTGGGTAATTTTATTAACAACCCATTCCGTGGTATCAAGAACAAATTGAACCATTAAATTTTGAGTTGCGTCTTCATTCTGAACAGTTATTTTCATGACAATTTCATTTTCAGATTCGTTTACCTTGACTGCTTTAATTGGAGACACCTTGAATCGATTCCTTTTACAATGTAATTCAAACAAGCCTAGAAGGAAGTCCTCTGTCGGAAACCCAATTTCGAGATTCATTACTGTAACACCATTTTTGAAATTACAAAAAGAACCGCGAAATGTCCCATGGCGACGCCGAATCAAATTACAACCTTCGTAATTTCGAAGATTTTCTGACGTCTTATCTTAAATTTTCTGGAAGAGTTGTGAATTTATTGTTATCAATAAACAAATTTTCCAATTGAAGGTCTTCAATTTCTTGTGGAAGAGTTGTCAATTTATTATGGCTGAGATCCAAATATTCCAATCGTATAAAGTTTCCAATTTCTGATGGAATACTCTTTAATTTATTATGACTAAGATACAAACGTTGTAATTGTGTAAGACTCAAAATTTCTTGTGGAAAAGTTGTGAATTTATTGTAATTAAGACTTAACCATTGTAATCTTGTAAGGTTTCCAATTTCTTGCGGAAGAGTTGTCAATTTATTTTTACTAATATTCAAACCTGTCAAATGTGTAAGGTTTAGAATTTCTCGTGGAATACTCTTTAATTTGTTATTCATGAGATTCAAATGTTGCAATTTTGTAAGATTTATAATTTCGTGTGGAATACTCTTTAATTCTTTATTCCGAATATACAAATTCGTTAATTGTGTAAGATTCCACATTTCTTTTGGAAAAACCGAGGTTTTTTGGTCAATAATCAATACAACAGAATTCCAATCTTCTGAAGTCATCGCTATAGGTATATACAATTTAAATAATAACAAATCGTTCAACCTAAGTGTACTAAGTTTTTTCTTTACACAAGTGTAGTAGTAAAACCACGAATGATCATGGGAGTCTCTGCACTCTGGAGGAACTCTTTTTTTAACTTCATCCATTCTTATATCAAGATTGGTATGAATGAGATCTTGTTTTTTTGTTCGACGTGAAAATTCGTTATGGTACTTAGTTTCATAAATATGATTAATTACTTCTAAAGTGTGACGATTTCCTGTTAACCTTAATTTTGCAACTTCAGAGTCACTTAACTTATCAATAACAGGAGCTTTAAGATCGATTGAAGAATCACTCCAATTTATTGGAGAACCACCTTTCTTGATAAGATGAATTGCACATTTCTTTTTACCTTTTAAAGAAACTTTTTTGCATCGCTGTCCATTTTTTGTTTTTGCGAGACACCTCATTATTTTTATAAAATAAATTATTTAAAAATGATTGAATATCGATGAAAAACGTAATTACGTAATAAGTAACTTTTTAGAATTGTGTGATTGTATAAAAAATTCCCTTTACCGATGTATCTTATTAGATTATTTCTTAAAAAAAGAGTAACCAAACTCGCCTTTTCTGGTAATTTCATATGAATCTGTGGAGCTTCACGAGTCCAATTTAGTAAGATGTAATCACAAAGAAGAATTTGTACTGCTGTTCCAATCCCTTTTTTTTGAAATTTTTCATTTAATATAATATTTGTACTTGGCCCAAATGGCGTTGACTTTATCTGCGCAATACCTATTGAAATCGCATTTAAGTATATACAAAATAGTATCCCAGTAAAAGGAGTAACATTTTTAAGGTATTCAATTACTCTATGGTAATTCTTTTCATTAAGTGGTGCAATGCACACTATTTTCATTAACTTAGGTCAATATTAACTTGTCGTAGATTCCAGCGCAGCACCGCTCGTTCCGGCGTCGCTGATTCCAGCGTCTTGTACCATTTGACACTCACACGGACCTGTTCTGGTGTATCCAGATGGACACAAAAAGTGACATAACCGTGTAAAAGGGTAGTACTCCGTACCTGTAGGACAAGGAATTGTTCCCGAAAGTTGCGGATTCCAAAGTGGAGGTGGACGTGCAGCAATTCCAAAGCGATCACAAGAATCGAGAATCCTTATACTTGTTTGTGAATTTATTCCAGGCGCTTGATAAACCGCAAGCGCAGTTACCATGCCAATTACTAGGAGTACTACTAAAATTGTAAATATCCAAAAGAGTACCATTGATGTATATCAATAAAATCGCGTTTGTTCTTTTTAAATAAAAGGGTCCTCTTACAACAAGATGACTTCTTTAACCGTTCCAATGGATCCCGAAAGTTTGGTCGAATTCCAAACCATCAAGCCTGACCCTCTTAAGAAACTATTCGAGTCTTTGAAAGAGGTAATCGTTGATGTAAACCTCGTTTTTGATACTGATGGGTTAAAGATTTACGCCATGAATAATCACAAAACTGCATTGGTCTATTTTAAAATAGACAAGGGTTCCCTCGAGCACTACTACGTAAAGGAACGATTTCTGGCAGGAATTAATATCATGTCATTCTACAAACAAATTAAGTCGGGAGAAACTGATGACATTCTCTTTATTAATATTGATCAAAATTTATCGGACACGATGAATATAAAGTACACATCCGAGACTCATTCCTCAATTGCAAAGTATAGGTTAATGAATGTTGAAGAGGAAGAGTTTAACAATATTAAACATCGATACCCTAGTTACCTTACGATTCGCGCAAGCAATTTACAACATTACATTAAAGACCTTGCACAGATTTCCAAATTTATCGAAATTAAGAATATCGGAAGTGAACTGGTATTTGCAACTGCGTCTACAAACGAGTTTGAAGATTTTATCACCAAAGAGTACACTGTGAATGTAGAAACAACAAAGATCGGAGATTCCGAAATTCCAGACATTCTTCAAGGAGTCTTCGATATCGATTTAATGGTTCGATTCGTGAAATCAACTACAATCAACCCTAGTGGTTTAGTTAAAATTTACCTTGCAAACGATGCTCCTCTCATTTTAGAGTACGAAATTTCGTCTCTCGGAGTTCTTAAATTTTTGATTTTCCAAAAGACACAGGAATAACTTGATTTAAATAAGTGTAACTTATTTAAAGAAATGGAACCAGCAGTGGAAGACATCTTCCAAACGAAAACTCCAAGAGAACACGTTCTCATTCGCCCTGGAACTTATATCGGTTCGATCGAACCAACTGAAGCTGAACTTTACGTTATTGAAAATTCATCAGCAGTAAAGAAAAATGTAAAGTACACTCCTGGTCTTATACAAATTATTGACGAAATCCTTGTTAATGCAATGGACGCTGCTTCAAGAGACCCTGAAACTACGTATATAAAAATAGATATGACACCTGAAGGGGTTATTTCTGTTACAAACGATTCAGGAAAACTAGGAGTTCCTGTTGTGATACACAAAAAGGAGAATATTTATGTTCCTGAAATGATCTTTGGTCAGTTCTTAAGTGGAAGCAATTTTAATGACTCTGTTGAAAGAACAGTTGGAGGAACAAACGGTATCGGTGCAAAAGCAGCAAATGTCTTTTCAAAGTTTTTTAATTTGGAAATTGTTGATTCTATTAATGGGAAGAAATTCGTACAAGAGTATAAAGAAAATATGAGTATTATCTCTAAACCAGTAATAACAAAGAGTACTGCAAAAGGGAGTTATATTAAGATTACATTTTTACCTGATTACCCCCGTTTCGGAGTAACTTCTACAGAAGTTACTTTTGAAATCCTTAAACGTAGAGCATACGATTGTTCTGCTTTATCCGGAAAAAAGGTATATTTTAATGAAACCGAAATAAAAGTAAAAACATTTGAAAGGTACATCGACCTCTTTATTGGAACTCGAGGAGACACTAAACGAATTTACGAAATTCTTCCAAATGGAACTGCAAAGAATGCGAAAACTATCCCAAATTGGGAGCTTTGTGTTGCTTTATCAGAGTCTGAAACATTCGAACAAGTTTCTTTTGTTAACGGTATTCCAACTATTCGCGGAGGAAAACATGTCGAGTATATTACCAAAAAATTAGTAACTGGCTTGTCTGATCTTATTAAGTCAAAGCACAAAGACTTAACATTAAAGAATAGTTATATCAAAGATTACCTCTTCGTTTTCTTAAAGGCGACTGTTATCAATCCAGCTTTTTCAAGTCAAACTAAAGAAGAACTTACTACAAACGTTGCTAAATTTGGATTCTCTTGTGAACTTTCTGATGAATTTATTTCTAAAGTATCGAAGATTGGTATTGTAGATAAAGTAGTTAATTTTGCTCAGTTTAAAGAAACTAAGTCCCTTTCAAGCACTGATGGTAAAAAGAAAAGTAAACTCTTAATTCCAAAATTAGAAGATGCTGTAAATGCTGGAACCTCTAGAAGTAATGAGTGTGTACTTATTTTAACAGAGGGAGACAGTGCGAAAGCGTTAGCAATGGCAGGGCGTGAAGTTGTTGGAGCTGAAAATTATGGAGTCTTTCCACTTCGTGGAAAATTGTTAAATGTCCGTGATGCAACTGTTTCTCAATTACTGAATAATGCTGAAATTAATAGTCTAAAACAGATTTTGGGTCTCGAGCAGAACAAAGAGTACCGAAGCACTAGTAGTCTTCGTTATGGAAGAATTATGTTATTATGTGATGCTGACGCTGATGCACATCATATCAAAGGTCTTGTTATTAATTGGTTACATCACTTTTGGCCTACACTTGTTTTAGATTGTAATTTTATTACTCAGTTAAGAACACCAATTATTAAGGTTTCTCTTGGTAATGTTAGTAAGTCTTTTTATTCAGAATTTTCATATCTTCAATGGAAAGCAGTTACTCCAGACCATTCCCGTTATAAAATTAAGTACTACAAAGGATTAGGAACATCCACTGATAAAGAAGCAATTGAATATTTCAAGAGTATGTCTAATAATTTATTATCATTTACTATCGATAAATCCAAAGAACCAGAGATAGCTAAAAAGGAAACTAACGAATCTATTCTTTTAGCATTTGATATGGCAAAAGGTCGTTCTGATGAACGTAAAGAGTGGATCACTTCATTTAATCCAAAATCTGAAAAGAATAAAGAATTAGATGAAAAAATAACTCAAATGAGTTACCCGGATTTTATTCATAGAGAATTGATTACTTTTTCTATTGCTGATGTTCTTCGTAGTATTCCATGTGTTCTTGACGGATTTAAGATTTCACAGCGTAAAGTATTTTGGGGAACTTTAAAGAAAGGCGTGTATTCTCATAAAGACGAAATTAAAGTTGCACAATTAGCTGCTTATATTGCTGAGCACTCTGCTTACCATCATGGAGAAACTTCTTTGCAAGGAACAATTATTAATATGGCTCAAGATTACATCGGTAGTAACAATATTAATCTATTTGAACCAAAAGGTCAATTTGGAACTCGTCTTACTGGACAAGATTCTGCAAGTCCAAGGTACATCTTTACACGACTTACAAAGTCAGCTGAAATTCTTTTTAACGAACAGGATTCTCCTTTATTGGAGTACCTAGAAGATGACGGTATGCCAATCGAACCAAAATGGTATATTCCTATTATTCCAATGGTTCTTGTTAATGGAGCATCAGGTATAGGTACTGGATTTTCATGTAATGTACCTTGTTATAATCCTATTGATATCATAAAAGCCCTTTGTTCTCTGGCCAATAACAAAGAACCCGAAGAATTAGTTCCTTGGTATCGTGGACATACCGGAATGATTCTAAAAACAGATACTGGTTATATCTCAAAAGGAAGATACACATTGGATTATACTACTTGTACATTAACAATCGATGAACTACCAATAGGTACATGGAAAACACCTTATAAAGAGCATCTTAATTCATTAATCATGGATACTAAAAAAGACTCTGATAATTCAAAGAAGTACATTATTGACTTTACTGAAGGTGACTCACGAGATCTTATTCACTACGTTGTAAAATTTAATCGAATTGATCTTGATCGGGCACGCAAAGTTGGTATCGAAAAGGTTTTCAAATTAGAAAGGAGTATCTCTACCAATAACATGCACTTACTTGACGCCAACTGGACAGTAAAGAAGTACAATTCAACCACTGATATCCTTAAAGAATTTTATAATACTAGATTAACCTTTTACAAAAAGAGAAAAGAATATCTAATTAAAAGCTGCACCGAGACATTGACTATTTTAGAAGCGAAAGTAAAATTCATTCGTGGAATTATCGATGGAGAAATCGTTGTGAATAATCGTAGTAAAGACAACTTAAAAGAACAATTAACTCTGAAGAATTTTCCATTAATTTCTGGAAGTTATAAGTACCTTACTGATCTTCCTATTTACAGTTTGACAAAAGAGAAAGTTATTAACTTAGAAGAACAATTTAAGAAAGAGTCCTTAAGACTTAAAGAAATCAAGGAGACTCCTGAAACTATAATGTGGAATAGGGACCTTGACTCTTTTGATCCAAGTGTGTTGAGTATCAACATTACTCCAGTTTCTAAATTGGTTAAGAAGAAAATTGTTAAAAAGGCAGCTATTTAAATAAAATTATTTTATTTAAAGAAATGATCACTTGCCCGAAATGCGGAAATGTAACTTTAATTATGTGTTCTGATTGTTGTACTGAAATATGTAAAATTTGTAATGCGCAATGGCATATTATTTCTGAAAATACCTTTAGGTATGGTCATTTACCTACTTGCGTATTACTTAAACCAAATTTCACAAATGCAGAAAAAAGTCCTGGAAAAAATACTATTGGACCGTTTGGAGGTGTGAAACATTCTCATATTTTTACCAAAGAATCTTTAAATTGTAATAATTCTTGAAATTCTGGTAAAATTGGTTCTGTTCCTACTGTCTCTATATATTTTTCTACAAATGGTTCATCTTTAAATTTTTTATTTAATCGAACTGTAAATCCATATTTATGAGAGTACACAATGTACCACCAATCACATTTAAGTATTTTCATATACTTCAATGTACTAAATTTCCAATATAGTAATCTTTTATTCAAACAGTATCCATGATACCCATTTGTCGTTTTATATATAGATACTGTTAAGTTAACATTCTCCAAGAGACTTTTAATTTCAGATAAATCTTGGGTATCCCAATCAATCATCATCAAATTTCGAAATGAAATGTATTTCATCACCTTATTAGTACGAAATTGGTATCCTAAGTTATATTCATCCGTTTTTTCAATAATCGCGTGATTAAAGTTCATTTTTGAGAAATCAAAATTTTTTAAGAATTTTGTATCAAGAATATCATACGACTTCCTAAAACTTTGTATAATAAAATTTACTTTGAGGTTATCAAGTTCTGTAATACTCGAAACTGGTTCTTTAAGGTAAGAATTAATTGTTTCTAAAAGCGGCGTTTCTTGGGAGTATTTATTGTGTAGATACATAATATACGCAATCTGTTTTTCAGTCATGGATACAGATTTCTTCTTATCTTATAATGAAATAAAAAATAGTGAAATTCAACGAAACGAAATTCAACGAATTCCTGAAATGGGGAATATAGAAGATATCCCTTTTTTTAAAGAACAATTAATAAGTAGTTTGATAACAAAAAAACAGGAAAAAATTTACTCCGAATCAGATTTTTACGTCGCAAGAGACGTACTTACAAATACTAGGTACATCTGTTTTAAAGATTTTTTAACAATTGATATCGATAATCATAAAAAAGAGTGTGATTCCGGATTAGAAACTCTTTACGAATTTTGTTCAGAAAATCCAGATTACCTCTTTGCAGTTTACCAATCTTCGAACGGATTTCATATATTTTGTTTATCTCATAAAAAATATTATAAAGATAACATCGACTTTCAATTAAAATTAAAATCAGATTACTTTTATGCTATTTTTTCAAATATCAGAGGTTACTCTATTCGTCTCAATAGAAAGATGGCAGATTACATGTCATACATGAGACATAAAGATACTACTCCAAGTATTTACAAATTTATTCAAAATATAGGTACTGGTCAAGGTGATCCTCGTTTACTCGAATTGATGAAAATACACGATTTATATGTAAAAAAATTTGAAAATTCAACTCCGAGTAAACAACCTTAAAATATTCAAACTGGCTATTGCCAGTTTGAATTTATTCTTGCATTTTTGAGTTCTGTGTTTTTTTTCTCGCAGTTAATACTCGTCGTTTAGGAACAGCTGTTGGTTCTTCTTCTTGTTCTTCTTCAGGGAACTGAGGCCTTCTACGTTCAGTAGGACTAGAACTCTTTTTACGTATTCTTTTACTTTGGGGACTATTTGGACTAGAACTCTTTTTACGTATTCTTTTACTTTGGGGACTATTTGGACTTTCAGAACTTTTTGGACTTTCAGAACTCTTTGGACTTGAACTCTTTTTGCGTATTCTTTTACTTTGGGGATTCTTTGGACTTTCAGAACTCTTTTTACTTTTTGGACTATCTGAACTTCGTCTATTTACTTTTTTAGTATTTTTAGGTATTCTTGAAGTAAGAAGTTCTGATGGATACACACGATTCGACTCTTTATGTGAATATTTATTTAATAGTTCTAATATTTCTGTGTTCTTTATTGACGAAATATCAGTTGGAATTTTTAATCCAGATTTTAGTAGTAATTCAAAAGATTCTTTATTAACCGTATTAAAGTTTATAATATCAAATGTTATATCCTTTACATTAGCTCCTTTTTCTAATAATAATGACATATACTTTGGATCGGAATATAAAGCATAAAATATTGGACTTTTTCCTCCATTTTTTTTATTAACGTCTGCTCCATAATCAATTGCTGTATGGAATGAATCGTACAATTTATCATGTATTGTAATTTTTAAAATAGTATAATGATTCGGCATCTTTACATTCGGATTTAATCCATTTTTGAATAGTATACTTAAAATTTTGGAAATATGTTTATCAGGATTTACTACGTCAAATAATACAGTAACTACATAGTGGTCATTCTTATCTAATTTATATAATATTTTTGAGTATCTTTCAACTTTTTCCAAATTTTCGTAATCTATTGCATTTAATAATCTATTAGATAATATGTCTCTATTTATAATCATCCGTGATTTATAATTACGAACAAGTTGTCTATATTTTTTAACCATGTAATTTGCTAACTCATTTGCTGATATTCTAAATACTATATACTGCTTAAGAAGATCACATAAAACCCATTTACTACTGAACAAAGTATTTAACTGTTTTATATTGTAATATATAATATTACCATATGCAGTTATCACTTTTTTAGAAGCTCTATCCCTTGGCTGTTGTTTATTCATAATCATTATTTTCTCAGTTTCGTTCCAAATTGTTATTTCGGGATAAATAACATCTAGAAAAAATTTTGCAAGTTCTTTTGAAGTCCATCCGTATAAAGCTATTTCACACTCGTATAAGTGAAAGTTTTCCTTTGTAAGAACAGGATGTTTCTCTTTTTTAGACCAAAGTGTAGTTCCATATCCTACTGGAGAATACTTTGATTTATCATTCAAGTATTGCGGCAATGTTCCTGTACGAAAATACGTATCGAGATCGTACTCACGTTCCTTGATACTTTTATTATAATACTCTTCCTTTGAAATATTGATAGGTGGATCTAAATGATCGTATAATTGTTGATACAATAGCCCACCTGAAGTTTGTGGCGAAGCCGCACCTGCTCGCGTCAAATATTTTTTAACTTTGGATCTAAAATCGGTCATTTAATATTAATAAATAAATTATAATTATGGTGAATATTGAGAAAGCAGTTTTGGATAGTGTCGCAAAAAGTGTACTTGGTATTGTAAAGAGTCTCGCTGATAAAAGCCACATTGAAATTTTAGGACACACACTCGAAATGAAATTGATTCCGAATAAATAATTTTAAATTATTTAATCTTACATTGATCGAAAGAATTTCTTAAGTCTCCAACCATTTTTTTGGTTTCTGGATCATTTAGTTCAATAATTGAATTAATTCCACCGTGAATTGATTCTTTTGAAATAACACCTAAGTAATCTATAAGCTTATTAATTTCTTCAGGAAAAGGAGTTTTTAATTTTCGTGCATTAAACTGTTCAAGTAAACCCCCAGAAGCATTATTGGTGTAGCTAACTATATATTTCACTTTTAAACGATATGCGACTTCAATTAAAAGGAGCCTTAAAATTAAATTTAACTTTTTTCGACGATAATCTATTTTTGTACAAGAGTACATAATATGAATCACTTTCGGATAAACATTAAACGAAAGGTAACTTACTAATTTAGTTCCAGTGTACACTCCAATTGTATACTCATTTTTACCTTTTTCAAGAATACCAGTATGACAATCAGATTCAAGTGGTACTGGATTTTGTATTAGTTTCAAAGTGTACTCTGAATCACAATTTCTTAAGATTCCGTTTGCTTCAGCCAAGGACTCCATTACTCATTTCCAATAAAAAATCTTTAAGCACCTTAGTAGAGTTTTCATTTATTTCAACAGTAGCGTACTGTGACAACACCGTTTGATCTTTGTTAATATAAATGAAAGGGATCGCAGTTTCTTTTGCTACTTTTGGAAGGATACACCACGGTTGAACAGACCCTGATGTACCAATAAAAACAAGTAGGTCACAACTTGCAAAAAAAGTGGAAACCGTTTCCAATATTTCCGGATTAATCGGTTCTCCGAAATGAGTAACCTTTCCTACTCCGCAGGAACCGTGTAGTTGAAGCCCCTTGTGAAAGGAGTCTATATTTTGTGTCGCAACTAAAACTTCTTTCCCCTTCGAACGAAGAATATCAACCAAAGAGTCCAAGGAGCGATGTCCTTCATTAGGTTCACTTTTCAAAATTGATTCTTTAATTTCGTTCAGTGAAACTTTAGTTTCGCCTCGATAAATAGGAATACCAGAGTCTGCTGAAATCCCTGCTCCTGTAATAATTAAAATTTTATTACTTTTTTTAAAAAGTTCCATTTTGTTTTAAAATTCTAAAACAAAAATTTTCAATTTCAAAGTCTCCTGCAGCTTTAAAAGTCTCTTGCAGAGTAGCTTTAAAAGTCTCTTGCAGAGTAGCTTTAAAAGTCTCTTGCAGAGTAGCTTTATAAATTAGGAATTGCACTACGTGCTGAATTGCGCTGAAGATCCATTCCGGAACTCATATTTCTATCACAGAATGCTGTATCCTCTTTACATGTTGGTTCTCCAGTGTTATATAACCAATTTGCATATGTTGTTTGATCTGAAGGCCATGTGGTTACAGCTTGAGTTATAAATTGCCGTTGACTGTTATCTTTGTTAAAAACGTCTGAAACATTTTTGTACAAGTCGTTATTAAATTCATTTTCTAAAGCGTCTCTTACTGTTTCTCCATTCGGAAGTACAGAATCATATTCACATGCTGGCGGACGATTGGGATCATTTGTAAAATCAGTTAACTGGTAGTTCATAAAAGGGTTGTCCTTGGTGGGACGTACACACTTCTTTGGAGTACTTTCCAAATTACGTTTTAGTTTTACAATTGGGAAAACTGTAATTTCTGATTCCGGAATAGAGGAACCAAGTAACATCGTAAATGCTAATCCAAATATAATGATATACAGAGCCCAAGAGTTTCCTTTATAGAGAAATGTTAATATACCAGTATAAATAAAAAGTCGTGCTAAAGCGTTGTACCGTTCCTCCGGACTTTGTGAACTTGTTGGGAAAAATTGTATTAATCTGCTTTTCTCAAATAGTATACTTGGCGAGCTTGTCCAAAATGGATCGGAAGTCATTCTTACAGTTAAGAAATAATTTAAATTCGATTGTTCTTTTTCTTACGCGACTTTTTTGGCTCCTCGCCAAGTGCTTGTTCAATCGCGCTAAAATCCCCCGACTGTATCTGAGACATTAATCCTTGTGCAGCTGCATGTAAAGCATTTGTGTTTACATTCCCACTACTAAGTTTTGCTCGAATCTTACTTTCTATACCTTTTAATGCATTTGGATTTCCCATCAAAGAAGAAACCAATGAATTTATATTAAGATCTTTAGGATCGCTTCCAAATAACTCTGATGGGTCAATGTCCTTTACGATGTCCATGATAATTCCTAATCCCTCTTGGTTTGAAGTTTCTGGAACAACAGGAACAACCGGAACAGAGACTCCTTTCGCTGCTTCTAAAGCAGAAGATTCATCTAGAATGCGTTTTCCAGCAATATAAACACTTTGCAGATGACTCCACAATGCAACTTGTGTCGCTACACTCGTTCCATTAAAGAACTCACGAAAGTCAATTCCTTTAAGAAGGTAAACTGGTTCTGTCTTTTGAAAAAGGGTTGAGTCACACGACTTTATCTGAGGAAAAACCGGTTCGATAAATGAAACAACGTGTTTCACAATATGCAAGTTTAATCCTTTTTGACGGAGACCAAGTAAATTGTCTCGATACACCGGAAGTTGTTTATTTTCCGGAAAAGTCACTATCAAAGCGTTAATAAAGTTGTCAAAGATTTCTTCCCAGTATAGAATCTTTGGATCTATTTCCATTTGTTATTAAATAACTTTTTTATTTAATAAACTCTACGCGGGGCAACGTAGTATTGTGCTCCTATTTTCATTAATTCTTGAAGGTGTTTCCAGAAAATTGCCTGTTCTTCTTTAGTAAATTCTCTAAATTTATTTTTAAATGTATCGATCTCTTTAAGTACTTTTTCTTGATCAAAAGGAAGACCGTCATTTGGATCAAATAAAATTCCGGCTAAGTCAAGTTCATAGAAGTAATCAGTATCGCAATTAAATATCGAATCGACATGATCTTGTGTTTTTTTCATAAAATGCTCCATCACTGCTTTAATAATTCCATTTTGACCAGTATTTTTTACAAGTCGAAGAGCAGTCTTTAAATTAACGATTTCGGTCATTCCAGAAACCTTTTCAAGAAAATCTAAAAACTCGATTAACTTATTTCCAAATCCGATAATTAGAATCGTTCCCATTAATATTAATAAACTTCATTTCTTTAAATCGCGGACGCGGAGAATTTAAGTTATTGTATTATTTTAATGCCTCCTAAAAAGAAGCTAGGCGGTGCAGCTTTAAATGAACTAAAAACTATTAATTTAAAACAATTCGATATGTCAAAAATTAAAAGAGACAAGGTAGTGGTTCTTATTGGGAAACGTGGAACTGGTAAGAGCTGTTTAACGAAAGACATCCTTTTTAATCATAAAGACATACCAGTCGCGGTTGTAGTTTCTGGTAGCGAACGTGTAAATGCATTTTACTCTCATATGATTCCTGATCTTTATATTTACGACAACTACAAAGAAGAAATAGTAGAGTCTCTTTTAAAAAGACAAGTGAAAGCTGAAAATAATAGTTGGACTGAGAAAAATGCGATATTAATTTTTGATGACTGTCTTTACGATAATGCTTGGGTGAAAGATACTAAGATCCGTGAAGTCTTTATGAATGGTCGACACTATAATCTAATGTTTATTCTCACTATGCAATACGCTATGGGTATTCCTCCTGCACTCAGAACAAATATAGATTACGTTTTCATTTTCAGAGACAACATTCATTCTAATAAAAGACGTCTTTGGGAACATTACGCCGGTATCTTTCCAACGTATGAGATGTTTAATGAAGTTTTCGAAGAGTGTACTCGCGACTTTGGTTGTTTGGTGATTGACAATCAATCGAAGAGTAGCAACATTGAAGATGTCGTTTTTTGGTACAAAGCACAATTCCCGTTACCCGAATTTAAAGTTGGTTCTTTTTCTTATTGGAAGTCACAACAAGAAGTTGAAGAACAATTAGCCAATGAACATAAAAAGAAAGAACGTGAACGTTGGTTAGCAGAAAGCCGAAAACAGTACGAACGTAAGTGGATCGTCAATAAAGACCCAGAAGTAGTTGAAAATAGCAATTAAATTAAAGACTTCGTAAGAAGTCTTTAATTATTGTTTTGAATATCGATAATGAAATTTGTATAGGTTGAAATGACAATCTTTTTAATAAGTTCTTCTGAATCTGGATTTTTATGAAGTTCTAAAAGCAATTTGCTAACTTTTTCTTCATGTTTTTTGATACGTCTAAGTTTTCCTTACGTTGTTTTTTACCAACGTAAGTTGGGTATTTTATTCATTTTGAATAGTAACAGGGACGACATAGTAATCACATTCTCCAGCATCAATGTAGACTCTATATTTCAATTTACGGATAATAGGAATTGTCTCGGTCATATATTTTTTCAAAGTTTCTAGTGAAATAAAGTACTCTTCAGAATCCCCAGCCTTTTTCGCTGTGTCATTAACCATCTTAACTACTTCTTGTAATGCTGCGTCCTTAGAAAGATTTTTTGGCTTAACTTCATGTTGATAAACAGCGAACATCTTTATGTTGTTTTTTTTCCAACGTAAGTTGGTTGTTAATTTTAATTTTTTATTTGTTTAAATTTAATTTAAACCCAAAAGGGCAGCGAGTGTTACAGGTCCTTCGTTATCAAGTGTTCCAACCACTTCTGCAATTACCTCCTTTGTTGTTTTTTCTTGGGTTTCCTTGTATCGAGAGTGTAACATAGAAAGAACCTTGTACGCAACTGGATCAATTTGTGTACGAGAGTGATCGACAAAGAAATTGATGTACTCTTTGTGAAGATAACTAATAGTCGATCTGATCAACGCTTCAGTAGAAGCGAAAATTGCAGTGTGCTCTGGGAAGTACTTTAAGTACCGATCAATTGCGTCTTGACCCATGATACGGACCGTAGAAACGTAGTGTATCGCTGGATTACGATGATTCCCTTTGATAGCATGAACATCAGTAAACTTCTTATTGACCACCTTAATACGGTAGATCATATTGCTTACATACACCTTAACGATAAACCCTTCTTGGAAAAAAGGGAGTTCATTTGCTCGTTGGAGAATGGATTCCCAAGAATCAAATTCGTAACTTTTCGGTGCTTGAATTCCGATTGAATGATCTGTTTCTTGTGTATTATTCAAACGTGTTCCAATGTGATAGATACTCGGAAATGAATACTTCTTCACATTGCGATTCTCTGGATGACACAACACAAACGTGTAAGTACAATGCTTGTTTAGCAAATTGGTGTCCAACGAACAACGTTCTGCTGCTTCTAAGAAAAGATCCTTAAATGAACGTTCTGAAACCCAGAAACTCTTAGAGGCATCGATACAACGATTTGTGGCATAATTCCACTGGTTGTTGTAGTAGTACATACGAATCAGAGTACCATCAATAGCATCCTCTACTACCATCTCATTAATTTCAGGATCGAAACAGTAGTAAGGAAGATCTTGAAGATCCTTCTCAGAGCGTACCTCAATATCGTGATCAAGACCGTAGGCAACAATTTTATTTGTTTCTTTTTCTAAAATAACACCTCGGAGCTGACGACGAACAGAGTCATTCTCGGGATTAGGATAACCACGAGGATTGGTTACAAGGTATAGACTTCCTTGGGTTTTTACCACAAAGGAGTCATCTACCAAAGTTTTGGAAAGGGCTTCAAATGAAGTAGGACGGTTTTGAAGAAATTGCATAACGGTTAGGAACTTGTTTCTTTAAACAAAGAATTTTTTTTCAACTTTTAGAAATCTTTTTTTAAGAGTTTCTTTATGGACAGATTCTCGAATATATGCTAGAAAAAAGTGTGCATTAATATACTTACAATGGGTCACCTTTATCTTTTTAAATGAATTTAAGATTTTTATTTCTATAGGTATGTATCCATTAGAATAACAGGGTAAATAAGAACGGTGTAATCCTTTAGAATATCTAAAGTATCGAACACTAGATTCATTAATCTTAAGGAATTCAACCTTTTTTTCAACTTTTTTTGTTTATGTATATTAATGAAACTTTGCTTACCAGCAGCGATTAACTTATTCTTTGTAGTACTTTTTGTACTAAATAATTTTCGCTACGGAATTGTCGATCCAGTATTGTTTGTAATAAATGTGGCAATTAGTTTAGCGATTACGTACTTTATTAATAGGCTCTGCTTAACTGGTCATCCCTATTTAGCATGGGGCTTGCTATTTTTACCGTTGATTCTAACTTTAATCTTAGTAACATTACTATTGGTCGCAGGTAGTTTAGAATCGTTTACCGCTAATTATAAGTGCGCAGATTACCCTTTTATTTATTGCACCCTCGAAAAAGGTTGCGGTTGTAATAAAGGAGTCTAAAAGTTTTTTTCTTGGTTAATAATAAAGATGTTCAAATCAGCTGACACCAAAGTTTTCTTATATGCCGCCCTCGCCAACGTTGTACTCTGCGTACTCGGATTAATGGTTGTTGACCTGCTCCCGAGCTCTCCTTTAACTGATAACTCACTAGTAGCAATGCTCCGTGTCAACCGTAGCGCCCTCGTTTCAAGCTCAGTTACTGTTGGTCTGATCGCACTGGTTGCTGGTGCTCTGGCCCGCCAGAACGTCCTGTAAACTCATTAAATTAAAAATTAATAAATTTTTAATTATATAATGCCGGAAAATCGGTACAAATAAATGGGTGTACTTCCAAATTATTAGGAAGCACACAAACACTTTTAGGAGTATCAATATACTTTCCCGGGTAACACCATAAATACCCCTTTGATGTAAGAGTACACGAGTCATTTTGATGCCAAAACCAATGTAGATCTGTTCCCATTAAATAGGTTACTGCGTGCTTATTCTTTGCGTGAATCCAGAGGTACGTTTTGTACTTAAATAGAAATGACTCTTCTATAAGGTAATCTGGTGTATCATGGCCAAGGTAAAAAATACCGTCAATTATCCTAAGGTCTACTTCACAATCGTACCCGGCATTAATCACGTTTATAACCGTTTCCGGTCTATTTTCGTTCACGGGATCTCGACCAAAAGTATTTCCACGATGAGCAATTAATTTCATTTGCTAGCTAAAAAAGTAAACTTTTTTTCAATTTGTTGTGTCATAGTAATGCCTCCAAAGAAAAGTAAGAAAGGTGGTAAAAAGGAAAATATAAATGTTCCTAAACTTAGAAGTGAAATTTTTGCTTTGGCGCAAGAACTTGCATTTATTAGAGAACGTATATCAGATTTACGCCAGCGACATGACCGACATTCGGAAATTAATGCTCTTGAAAGTATAAGTTATGGTATTAATAAAAGAATGTTAAGTTTACATGAAAAACTTTTTGAGCATATGAAATACCCTGATGCTTTTAGTCGTTAAGTTAAAGAGTTTCCTTAATCGTTTTGATAAACTGTTGTGTCTCAGGATCCCACTTTGAAGGGTAGTCTAATTCACTTTTTTCAGGTAACGACTTAGTTGCCGTAATACAATATAAGAAAGGATATCCAGAGTAAGCGTACACTTTCTCAAATCGATCTTGAATCCACTCAAGTGTAGTGTCCCCAAACTTTCTTTCAGTCCAGAAGGGAAGATCGTATGTCATTGATCCTGAATGTGGTATCACTGTATGATCATAAATATCTGCTTGACTCGAAGTGTAACTGAGATCCGCAATAATATCGTAAAATGGTGTTTTCACCGTTCCAAGTAAAGACCCTTCTGGTAAAGCCATAAAGGTTTCTATTCTAAGTTTTGTTGACTCTGGAGGATAATAAACATTTTCGTCAAAATGAAGAATAAATGTCCTTGGTCCTGAAGTATCAATAAAATCCATTAATCCGTTCCTCAAGTTGACTTTCACCATATTTTTACCAATATTGTCAATATACCGAATTCTAGGATCTTTACAAACATTGAGTATTATTTCCTTTGGAGACCTCGATTCATTAGTAGAATTGTCAATGATAACCCACGTAAGGAGCTCTCTTGGATAATTTTGTTTATAGAAACTACGAATTGTTAAAGGAAATACAGGACCGTTGTCCCGAGTCACAGTTACCAAATTAACTTTTGGCAACTCCTGAACAGTTACTGCTGGTAAACAGTTTTGCAACGTTTCAGGTGTTGATTCTAATTTTTTAATAAATGGTGTTCGGATATCAACGATTAACGGAACTTTAAGAGCGTAACTCTTAAAAGAATCCGATTCAGTAACTCCAATTAATAGATCATCCAGAGTAGTGTCCCCCATCCCTTTTGCAAAAGCAAGAACTTTACGATATGCATTTTCACGAACAATGTAAGAGTATCCTCCTTTCATTACAGCTTCAACGAAATGTTCATTTGTATCTGATTTTACTCTTTGAATGTCTCCTCCTATAAAAAGAAGTTCCCAATCTTTTGGTGGTTCCGGAATTACTAAACCTCCTGCAATTAACTTTGTAAAATCAGTTAAAATCAAGGTACTTCGGGATTCTTTTTTAATCGCGTTACTCAAAATAGTTAGATGGGTTTCTAAATTATTTTGGGGTACCCGAAATGCATTAATTCCACGAACTCCCTTTTTTCTAAAACTGCGTAACCACTTTGTGTAATGATCACGATCTGTCGTAATACAAATAAGGTCTCCAATTTTCATTTACTGTGACTTTAGAAGATAATTCCGGTTTATTTCCGCAGAACCCAGCTGCGCTGGAATTGAAGGTCTCCTGCGGAGCAGCCTTGAAATTGTTTTATAAAACAATTTCAAGATGATACTTACTTTTCAAAAAAGAAAATACACTTGTGCAATCACAGATTCGAAATATATCTCCTTGATGGGTATATCAGGGTTGGTACACTCGATCAAAATTAATTACCCTTTTGAAGGGAGTAATCGATGGGTTATACTGCGTGATCGTAAATTATTGCTAAATACAGTAACCTCTGAAACAAATTTCATTTTTTACGCTTCAAGATTAGATCAAAATTTTGCTAAAAGATTCTACACTCCTATTCATACCAAAATGACACCTACACAGGTTCGGGAATCAGTTTATTGGGACCTGGTAAAGGAGTCTAATAATATTGAAGTAGAAATCCCAAGAACTATTTTAAATACAGATACAATCGAAATAGAAACTGAACAGTTTGTTCCTTATAAAAAAGATCCTTATGCTTATGACATCTATCACGAAACGACTTTTGAATCATTCATAGGAAAGGAGGAACCAATTCCCAAACAAATTATAAATCCAAACTTAAAAGTGAAACCTTTTGCTCAGAAGAGTCGATTACTAATTCCGTAATTTAACTTGCAGAGCAGCTTTTAAAGTCTCCTACAGAGCAGCTTTTAACTTACGGAAATTAATATATTTGTTTATACTAAATGTCGGACGACGACGACTATGCAGAGTTTGCAGATGACGTCGAAGAGTACTCTTATGATCCAGATTTAAAAGCGTATACAGATGATTTCTTTAACTTGTATCTTAAGAATGGAAATAACTATATTCGAGTTGGAACAATTTCCAAAATTAATAAAAAAACAACAGGTGTTGATAAAGAAGCTTTACAATTTCTTATTAACAAAATTAATGTTCCTGCTAAATTAGAAGCCAGAAGAAAACTTGCATTAGAATCTTTTCATAGTTTATTAAAAGAATATGAAGAATCTAATTCAAAAGACACGATTGTTGTTAAAAAACATAAACAACCAGAAATTGTAGCTATGTTAGATTCCATCAATGATGAAATACACAAACGTCTTAAACCAAGCTATATCGATCTGTTTGTTAAAAAGGAATCAACTCAAGATGTTAGGTCTCAATTAAAGAAATTAGTTTCTCGAAGAATGAAATTGAGACGAACGATTAATAATTTAGTTCCTGGGTGTAATAATATAGAAACACCATTTATTTTTGAAAGAGTGTCAACAGTCGCCTCAGAAGGTAATCTAATTAGACTCAAAGATAAGAAATGTTACGATATTACCGAACTTGTTAATTATATCATTTCAAAGAATGGTATTAATAAGGGAGAAAAAGGTAAACCTATATGGGATGACTCAAGGAACGAATTAAATAAGATTTTAACTTTTAAAGACAAAAATGGAGATATTCATCCAGATGCCGCTCGTTTGCGAAGATTTTATAGCAACACTAGCAATTTAATTACCGAAATTAAAAATACATTTACTGAAAAAGATATTCAAGGATTAGAAAAAACAGGCCAAATATTATCAGCACGGGGTCCTTTTTTTGAAAAAGAGATCTCAAAGTTACCAGTAAATTTGAGAAATGAGTGGAATGAAAAAAGAGCTAGTATGACACTTCTAGAACCACCTAGTGATCTTTCTGTTGAATTAGGAGATACCATTAATAATATAAAAGCAATTTCGTTATCAAAATTAAATTCAAGGAATCTCTCAGAAGCTAAAATTAGTTTGTTAGATCGTTTGTCTATTGCCACTGGAAGTTCAACTACGTATTCCAGAGACATCGCCATGTGTATAAAAGGTGAGGATTGTATGATGCGAGTAGGTAATAAAATACTTCAATTAGTTAATTTAATAAAAAATGGAACACAAACTGGTGGAAGATCTTCTCGAAAGTTCCAAAAATACACTAAAGCTCAGTTAATTAATAAACTGAAGCCACTTAGAATTAAAGGACTACGTACTAAGAGTAAAGATGAATTAATCAAGATACTTAAGAAAAATTAATGACGACCGTGTCCACCACCTCCGAATCTTCCACCACCCCCAAAGTGTCCTCGACTTCCAAAGCGAGTTCTAACGTAATTACCAGACCAATCAGCACCTCCACCAGTACCAATGTACCAAGGGGTGTAAACAGAGTAAACAGGTTCTGGATAAATTATTTTAGTAGTAGTTAAAATTAACCACAAAAGCAAAAGAATAATAACAATTTGAATTAATTCCATATACTACTGCTAAATAAAATTGAAAAAATTAAATAAGCTTCAGACTTCAAATGCTCAACACCGCGCTTACAGCAAACACCGCCAACAGCAGCGACGTCGCCGCCGTCGCTGCAAGCATCATGCAAATGTTTACGGCGTGCGTCACGTACGACGATGGCGCCATTCTGGTGCTGGCGCCGCGCACGTACGCGCGCTACGACGACGCGCTGCGCGCCGTGGACTCGGTGCTAGAGGACATTCAGCGCGACACTGGCGAATGGATCAACGTTACGCAAGTGCTCTCCGAGCTGAAGCAACGCGGCGGCACGGCGCTCGACGGCGCCAGCTCGCGGGGCGTCGCATTTTCTTCGCAAGATGGCACGTCGTTGAGCGGTTACGCGCACATTTTGCGCGTCGGCGTTGCACCTCAAGAACAAAAGAATCGCAAGCGTAAGCGCAGACAATAAACGCGCTTGTTACACGCAGTGATGTACAGTGTTTGCATAGTGCATGAAAACTGAACTACTACTACTACAAATCAAAAACGAACTAATCTATTTGGGGTGGGACGTTAATAGTGAAAATGATGTGAAATTCATTTAAATAAACAAAATCTTTAATACCAATGTGTGGTATTAAAGCGGTTTTCGGTGAATATACTTTTTTAGATGAAGTTAAATCGTTTCAAAATATAAAGAATCGAGGACCTGACCAAACAACGATTATCTCTAAAAAAGATTTCTTTTTAGGATTTCATCGTCTTGCGATTGTTGATCTTTCTGAAGAAGGAAATCAACCCTTTTACTCTAATGGTGTTTACCTTATCTGTAATGGAGAAATCTACAATCACAAACTTCTCCGGGAACACAAAGTTCTTCGGAAGTCTTTTGAAACAGTAAGTGATTCCGATTGCGCTGTAATCATTCCGGGATACCTTAAATACGGTGTTAGTTTCTTTGACTGCCTCGATGGTGACTTTGCATTTGTTTTATACGACACCCGCGAAGAAACTGTTTACTTTTATCGAGACCCGTACGGAGTTCGACCTCTTTTTTACCAAACTGCTGGAAGACTTACAGTATGCAGCGAAATAAAAGGTTTCTACGATCTTATTCATCCTGTTTACCCAGTACAACCAAGAGTTCTTTACTCAATGTGCCTTAGAACTAAAACCATGAATCTTACTGAATTTTACCATTTTCCCTACCTTCAGAAGTCTTCTGCGAAGAAGCTTTTAAAGTCTCCTGCGGGAAGTTCTTCTATTTTAAGAGAACTTCTAGAAAAAAGTGTAGTTTCTCGATTAATGTCTGAAAGACCTATCGGAGCTTTATTATCTGGAGGTCTCGATTCAAGTTTAATCGCAGCAATCCTAAATTCAAAGGTACCAGTTTTAAAGTCTCCTGCGGAGCAGCTTTTAAACACATTCAGTATTGGTCTATCAGGTAGTGTAGATCTTCATTGCGCGAAGATAGTTGCGGAGTACCTTGGTACAGTACATCACGAAATTATTATTACACCTAAAGAAATTATCAAAGCAATCGATAAAGTGATTTACACTTTGGAATCGTACGATATCACTACTATTCGAGCAAGTATTCCTATGTACCTTTTGAGCAAGTACATTTCTGAAAAAACAGATATCAAAGTCCTTTTCTCAGGAGAAGGGTCTGATGAACTTTTTGGAGGGTACCTCTACTTTAACAATGCTCCTAATGAAACTGAATTTGAAGAAGAAACATTCCGTTTAGTAGAGAACTTATTTACCTTTGACAACCTTCGCGCAGATCGTGTTACAGCCGCACACGGATTAGAACTAAGAGTTCCTTTTCTAGACCGAACTTTTGCTGAAACAGTTTTAAATATACCTGGAAATATTCGTATGCCCAGTGCAAATGGAAACATAGAAAAGAAACTACTTCGAGACTCTTTTCGGTCTGAATCAATTTTGCCCCCAGAAATTTTGAATCGACGAAAAGAAGCTTTCAGCGATGGAGTCGGAAAGACTCTTAGGTCTTGTATTACAGAATTTACCGAAAGGGTAGTTGCTAGTCTTCCAGAAGGGTACCCTAGTAAAGAAGCTTACTACTATAAAACTGTATTTAACAATTTCTTTAAAGGTCAAGATCACGTAATTGTTAATTATCGCCACCCACTTTCTAAAAATTACTGGATGCCTAATTGGAATCCTGACATCAAAGACCCATCAGCCACTTTTCTACCTATTTATTAGATTTTTGAATAGACTATTCTCAATTCTTTTAATGGAGTCAGAGTAAATTTTTCTTTTTATATCAATTTCAGTAAGTTCAGTTGTTTCTGGTCCAATAATTAATGTAGGAGGGAAAATCTCTTTAAGTTCTTGTTCAAGTATCTTATTATACACAACGTGTTCAATTGATAAAATTCTATTTCCAACTGTTGTTGCCAAATTTAAAATACAGTAACAAGACTCCCACGAGTAACTTTCAACACTTAGTTCCTTTTTCAGAGGATCGTAAACTAATTTATCCGAAACCATTAATGTTTGTAAAAGAACGGTTTCTTCTATTTTATAAGGAATAACAATCTGGATTCTTGTTTCTTTAGAATCGTATAATTTAATTTTAAAGTCTCCTGCGGAGCAGCTTTTAAAGTCTCCTGCGGAGCAGCTTTTAAAGTCTCCTGCGGAGCAGCTTTTACGAAATACAGCGTAACCACCTTTTTCGGGTAGTAATATTACTGGTTCTCCAAATTTTTTAATAAGTTCTTCAAGATAATAAGGGTATTCCCATTTTAAAGGGTCTGGGTCTTTCTTATTTCTAAATCGTAAAAAAAGAATTAAAACTAAAATTATTATTACTAAGATTATCATTAAAATAAATAATTATTTTAATCTTTAAAAGCTGCTCCGCAGGAGACTTTAAAAGCTGCTCCGCAAGTTAATTCTCATAGCCAGAATCGTATTCATCAGTATCACGAATAACTTCGCTATCGAATACTTTATTTGAAGATGAACTCTTCTTAGATTGTGTAGAGTCCTTCTTTGGTAAATTTTTTCTAATCATCTCTACGTTGCGTCTACCTTGAACTCCCCGCCAATATTTCTGTATATTAGTTGCAGCTTTTACCTTGGTAGGTGAAGTATCAAATTTCGCAATACGATGACCACCAGCATCTAATACATTTCGTACAAAATTAGCTGGAACATTCATAGGAATCATGTTTTTTGATGATGGCGGTGGTGTAAGAGAAGCTGTTCTGGCAGCACGGGGTGGTGTAGCAGCTCGTGAAGCCGTCGTAAGAGTTGCGTGAGCTTGTTGTACAGTAGTTGCCGGAAGTCCTTTTAACTCTTTGCACATCTTTGCACGAGTATTCGGCAATGTTTTTCCGGGAAAAGCAGCCTTGTAAAAGATTTTTACTTGGTCCAATGAATAAGCACCTTTCGGATTTTTACCATCTTCGCGACATAATTCGGGATTAAAGTCGGTACCTGTAGCAACTGCAGCTGCAGCTGCAGCCACACGAGGCGGTGAAACATGCGGTGGTGAAACCCGTGTAGTAGTGCTTGAAGCTGCTGCTGCAGCTTCTCTAGGTGAAGGAGAACCGTAATAACTTCTTATAGAGCTACATAGGACATCATGTGATGGGCTTTTCGTATTTGCTTTTTCGCCAGCAATTTTACGCTGTGAAATTAACGCGTTATAGATAACAACCAATTCGTCTCTTTTCCATTGATTTTTCCGCGCTGTTGCTTTACACTCTTTGGCGAAAAATTCGGCTTTAGTTGGGATAAGCGCTGCCATTTATTATAAACAAATATAAAAAATTGAAAAAAAGTTAATTTTCAAAAATTCCCAAATGCTAAAAAGATTAAGAGGGCTGAATATCAACAAAGAGATCGCAGTTGGAGTTTTTAGTAAAATACTAAAAGGACAATTCTTTGAAAATAGTTTTACTGTAAAGGTAGTAAAAGTAACTAAGAGTAAAGATACAGGAAAACTAAATTTGTATCTTAGTGACACCATCACCGAAACTAGATGTTTTCTTTCACGTACAATTGAATGTTTAGTTGGTAGTTATCTATTTTCCGGAAGAGTTATCACAATAACAGGATTTTCTATTTCTGAAGAACAGAAAGCAGAAAATACATACATCAAAAAAGTGTGTATATTCTCAATTGACAACATCGAAAATAAATTCGCATTTGGATTAAAGAAAAATTTAACTAAAACAGTTTACCCAATTATCGAAATCCAATACACGCAACCTGTACCAGACTCCTATAAATTTCCGGTTCGAACAGGTGAAAATAAAGTTATCATTTACTCGGATTGTCCAATTTAACTTAAATAAAAATGTATTTCATAGTTAAATGGAATTTAGGTGTAGTATCAAAGAGTGCTCCTTTAGAAAAAGCGATTCTAGTGAAACTTGTAATTTTCATCTTAATAATCCAAAGAAAAAAGCAAAATTTAATATGAAATTTTATATTAAAAAACTTTTTGATCATTATCGGGAACCCCTTACTGATGCGGAGAAAGTTCAATTGCTATTAAAAATTCCTCAGCCTATACAAAGGTCAAAAGAGTGGTTTGATATGCGACACTCAATGATGACTGCAAGTGACATTGCCGCTATTATAGGAGCTAATAAATACTCTTCTAGAAAAGAAATTTTACTTAGTAAATGTGGTGTAACTAAAAAATTCCAGGGTAATATTGCGACCCGTTGGGGCCAGAAGTTCGAGCCTGTCGCTACTAAAATTTACGAAACCCTTACCAATTCCGAAGTTATTGAATTTGGATTGATTCCTCATCCGGTAATTTCTTGGCTAGGAGCAAGTCCTGATGGTATCACACACGCTGGCAGAATGTTAGAGATCAAATGTCCGTATTATAATCGGAGTATCGACACAGTCCCAGAATATTATTATCCCCAAATGCAACTCCAATTAGAGTGCTGTGACCTAGAGTATTGCGACTTCTTTCAGTGTAAATTTAAGGAAATCTCAAAAGAAGAATTCGAGTCGAACATTTCTTCACAATTTAAAGGTGTTATTATTTCGATTAATGATTACGATCCACAAAGGGAAACAAATCCGGATACTACTTACGAGTATGATCCCCCTGAAGTTGACGCAAGAATTAAAGAATTAAATAAACGTTATTCCGGAACGTGTATTAAAGTTACCAAAATTTACTGGATTCTCGAAAAGAGCACCTTAATAGAAATTAAACGCGATCGTGAGTGGTTTAGGACACACCTTCCAGAACTTAGACAATTTTGGGAAGAAGTAATTTATTATCGTGAACATCCAGAAGAATTAAAGGCTGCTCTGCAGGAGACCTTAAAGGGTACCGAGAAGGAAATTTCTATCGACATCGGGTACACTCCACCTGCAGTTGCTGTTTCCCGTTGTATTTCGGAAACTTCACTTTTTGTAAGTGACTCCGACTCTGAAAATGAATTTTAATATGTTAATATTAAAATTTTTTATTTTTACGTTTACCTGCAGTTTGTGTATATCGATACTCTGTAAGATTATTAAGATACTCTTTTAGCTCCGGTTTTGCAAACGAGTTACTAAAGGTTAAAGGGGTTTCGTTATTATTATTCTTAAGTAATTTTGCTCCATTTTCTACAAAGAAGAATATCCATTTTTTTGCATTAAAACGTGGAATTTCATTTGCACAATTCATTACTAAAGAATGTAACACCGTGTTTCCCTGATTATTTTTTCTATTAACATTAAGTCCTCCGTAGTCTATCAATTTCTTGAATGTTTCTTGAGGATAAGAGTATAACATACACGCAATTAATCTAATTTCAATCTCTTTTATCAAAGCTTTGTTTATTGTTCGAAGTTCTGGGTAATGTATTAATTCCGGATTATTAAGCAAATGTTTGTAATCATAGAATCCTCCTTTTTGTTCTTTCTTTGAACTAATCTTAATTTTCTTTTTTGGTTCTTCGGGCCACGGTCTTGAATACGCTTCTGGACCCCAAACACGGTTTCGAATAATTGGGTCATAGATTGCCGGAATAAGCTGATCTTTGGGACTTCTTCTTCTTATTGGAACCAATGGGGGTAATTCTTCTTTGGGACTTCTTCTTCTTATTGGAACCAATGGGGGTAGTTCTTCTTTGGGACTTCTTCTTCTTATTGGAACCAATGGGGGAAGTTCAAGAGTCTTCTTTTCCTCAAGGGTCTTTTTTGGTTTGTACATTAATATTAGAAAATAATTTAAAAGTTGTTACACACCAAAGAATAATCGTAATAATCCAGATATCTTTACTTTGAACATTATAAATACCGCCCATTAATCTCCCGATAAATGTTTCTTCTTTCGACTTTCCAGTTAATACACATTCTAATAAAGTTAACGCACAAGTGTCATTTGCAAGAATCCAGTGGAACATCAAAAATGGAACTGTAATAAAATGAATTAAGAGTAAAGTTCTATTCGAAGAAAACGGTGTTAGTACCACAAATAGTATTACTAAAATATGTAAAAAAGTGATTAATGATTCCATTAATCATTCTAAATAAAAAAGCAATTAATGTCCACGAAGTTGCTCGCCGAATTGTTAATAGTGCTATTGGAGTCATTTTTCGATTCACTTGGGACAACAGTGAAGCTGTTCCATATTC
>Ga0302280_1000254_pt1 | contig 46273 bp, 74 predicted proteins | sample III_Fen_E1_1_FD_198771 | JGI IMG/M metagenome (GOLD analysis project Ga0302280, IMG submission 198771) | Peat permafrost microbial communities from Stordalen Mire near Abisko, Sweden - III_Fen_E1_1 | ecosystem: Environmental > Terrestrial > Soil > Wetlands > Permafrost | place: Sweden: Abisko... | reverse complement strand
TTGCAGTCGAAAGGGCGTTCACGTTTACTTCTGCTGCTACTCCAGGAGAAAAACTAGTAACTAATCCAGCTTGAATTGCTGCAATGTTTGGAGGGTTTACTCCATTCAAAGAAGTTAAATAAGCTGCAATAAATAAAGTTTCTTCTTGAACGTCATCCCAAAAAACTGTGAACGGAGTTCCGTCAGATCTTGTGATTACAAAGCTAACAGACCCTTTCATTCCACATCCAGAATTTCTTTTTGAATATATTGCTTGAGCAATTGAAGCGGCGGCTCCAGACCCAGCAACAATTACCCAAATAGAATGCCCAGGAACTGAATTCGCATCTGTCGTAGATCCATCGTTCTCGTAAACAAAAGCCGAAGAAACGCCGTTAATATTTTTAAGAGCTGCAAGTAATCCGTCATAAAAGCTTTGATTTGAAATTGCAGTTGATTGTTGACGACGGATTTTTAAAGCAGAGTCTTGCTCTTCCGTGATTCCGATTGTTGTAAAAGTGGTTGGATTATTTACCGACACGACTCCAATTACGATTGTAACTTGAGTAGTGATTGTATTTACAACTGTAGAGTTTGCGCCTGGAGTTGCAGATTGAAAATTAAATGCGTTCGTTCCTGCAACAAAGCTCGTTTGAGTAGTTTGAAGCTGCCATTGATTTCCTTGCGAGTCTGCAACTGTATAAACTGGTTGTGCGGTTTGATCTAATCCGTAAAGAGTGAGAGTTCGACTTGTGACAACTGTGATCGGAGTTACGGTGTAAGTCCCACCTTGACGACGAATCCCGTTAATGGCACAACGCTGATCAAGAATAACGCCTACGGCTTGATCTGGATCGAACATTGTATTTACGCTTGAGATTAAATCTTCTACGTCGAGGTTAGATTGAACAAAGTTTCCAATGATCTGACCGTCAGGAGTATTTGACGCTAAATTGATGTCATCACCGTAAGCTGTTTCAAAATTCGTCTCGTACTGCGCTTGAAGTTCGTCATAAGTCGCCGTCGTCAGTCCTGCTGCTGTCAAACTATTAGGCATTAGAACCTCCTGGAAGCGCGACTGGAATAGATCCATTCAACGACTGGTTTTGAGAGAAAATTGTCACGACTTGGTACTGAATTGTTCCATTCCTATCATCGTCTATATTGAAAGAAAGTTCAAGGACTGCTGACACACCCGCGACGTTTAAAATCACTGCGTTGATTGCTAAGAGAAGCCCGATTATGTTTTTGCTTTGCATTAATCCGACCCAGTCAATTCCTCGTGAGCTATCAAAAAAACAGTCTCCAAGAAAACAAAGAATGTTTGTGCTTATGTCTTGTCCGATTTCAGCAACCTGAGTGACGTAATCGGCTGTTCCGTTACCGAATTTCCAATCTTTATTTAAATCTAATCCTCTTGCTCTCATTCTAAAAGTTCTCCTAAAGCCGTATTTACATCGTTTAAAGCCGATACTACGGCAGGATTAAGCGGTGAGGGTCCACCTGGCCCTCCTGTTGCTAAGATTATATCAGAAGCATTCGAAGTGAAAGCCGATATTAGATTCTGTAAAGACGTTAAAAGGTTTTGAGTCGCGTTCTGAATGCCAATTTTTGTTCCGACTGTAATTTGAGTTTGACCGTTATAAAGCTTTGCTCGTGCAGTATCATATCCATCAATTAAATTTTGAGAATTATTTAATCCGATTAAAGCAATTGCATTTGAGAACGAATGACAAGAATTTGTCTGAGGAACTTGTCCGTATACTCCAGTTTGCCAGTTGCTTAAATCTTTATCATTAAAAAATATTAAGCAGTCATCTCCGACTGCAATGGGGAAAGTGAGTCCAGCATCTCCACCTTGCAAGATAATAAATGGACACCCAACTAACCCCGCATACTCAACGGAAGTGTTTTGATAAGTTCCATCGGATTGCCTGACTAAAAAGTTTTTTGTGTAAGCCATCTCAGCTTGAACTTGCTGATTAGCATAATCAACTTCAGTCACAGTCGCTACAGCATGGCAGTTTAGATCAAGAAAAATATTTCGAGCATGTTCTTGAAGAACTTGGTAAAGGTTTGGATCTTGAATGATTCTGTTAAATGGAGTGTTCAAAATTCCCCCTGAACAGAGTTAAGAGATCCAACATATTTACTAGAAATTAATCCAAGAGTAGTGATCGCATCTCCACAAACTGTTGGAGATATAATCCCTCTGTGTTTGATTGAAATTACTTTATAATCACCGTTTAAATTTTGATCTGAATTTAAAGAAGAGTTTTGAGTTAAATTCAAAGTCAAAAGTTGACTCATTAAAATTGAAGGCTCGAATTCCATTTCCAAGTGAACAGTATTGTATTCAAGTCGAGGGCTATTTATGATTCCAGCCGATTCATCAAGCACTTTCAAAGTGCCAGATATTACATCATTAATATTTAAAACGTAAGATTTTCCATTATCAATGAAAAAGTTATTTCCAGTTAATTCAGTTAATAGTTGTATTGTTTTTCCAGAATAAGTTTTTTTAACTGGAAGCTTTGTATTTCCTTGATAAGTTGCAAAATCTGGATTTGTTATTCCAGGCTTAACTCCAAAAACTCCTAAAGAGTTAATCATGTCATCCATGATCTGCTGATATGGTGTTCCAGCTTCATAAGGCTGATTAAAATCAGCATTAATAAAAGCGAATCCGATATCATGAGCATCGATCTCAGTCATGAAAGTAACGCCTTCTCGATATGACTGAGAAGTGATGATGTTTCCGGCGAAAATGGTAGGAAGATTTCTTCCATATCCCGCTTGGAGAGTCATGGTGCTAAGAAGACCCCAATCATAGAAATCGTAACGCAAATTATTTCGGCTTGTGGGATTAAGACCGAAAATCCTAAAATGACCGACGTTTGCATTCCCAGCATTATTTCTTGATACGTCGAATTCCATTGAAAATGGAGGAGTTATCGTCTTAAATGATCGATCTCTATTTTGAGCTGTTAAAGTGTAGTTTCTGCCTAGCTTGCTAGTTCCCACTTAAATAAGCCTCGTACTGGGCAACTTCTGCCTGTGTTAAAATGTACATTTGAGCATATCCAGAAGAAAAATCTTGCTGCTGAGTCGGCTCTCCTCCATCAGTAGTTGCGATATACAATCCGAAAGGAATCAAGTTCTGCCATTGCCTTAAAAGGTTTGGAATAGTTGAAATTCTAAGCGTGTTAACTACGAAATCTTCATAAGTTAAATTTGAAATGAACCAACCAAGTTGATTTGCAGAGTAGTAAATTGCCAGAGATATTTGAGACCCATCTGGAAGAGTTAGTGACTGAGTCTGTTTTATGTCGCTTGTAATTGTAGTTACTAAATACATTACGCCACCGATCCGAATGGAAATGCATTCGCAGAAGTTGCAAGCTGAGATCCGCCGTTATTGCTGACTGAAGAAGAGTAGTTAGACGCAGTACCTTGAGAATTTTTAGAAACTACATTTACAGTAGAATAAGAAACGTAGAATCTTTGGAATGTAACTTCAAAATCCGTAACCATTTGAGTGTCTGCGCTCTGAACTGCTCTTAGATTTTTTATTACCATGTTATTGAAAATTGCCCATGGAGTTTGGACAGTGAATAAAGTTTTAGCTAGCCAGTACTGATAGAATTTAGCGTAATAAATTTGCTGTTGAGTTTGATTAGCAAAAACTGCTCCGTTAATCACTGTTTTTGTGGGACTTACAAATGGAGCGTTTTGAATAGATTGAACTAATGAGTTTGCAGTTTCATAAGCTAAAATTGCTTCATTTATTACAATCAATGCTGAAGTAGAAAATCCAGGAATGTAAGAGCCGAGTGAAGACAGCTTACTTTCTACCAATTGAACAATGCTTTGAGCGCCTGGAATAATATCGTTAAGCTCTCCTATGAATCCACTAGTTCGGATGATTTCAGGCTTTAAAGCAATGTTATCGTTGATCGGAGAGTTAGCTTCAGTGTAGTGAGTAGTAATGTCGCTCTCTAATTCGGATACGTTTTCTCCTTCATAGTTGAATAAAATTGCAGCAGGAGCAAAATTAAGAAGCTGCGGAAGCCCAGTACCATTTGGAACATTTGCTCCAGATAATCCAGATAAATTTTGAATTGGACCAGTTTGATTTGAAATCCCTGCATTTGAATTTGGAGTCACTTTAATCAAACTAGAAATCGCACTTAATCCACTTGAAGCTTGAGCAAGAGTTGAAATATTATTTGAACTCATGAAATCCTCGCAGTCGTGAGATTAGAATAAGTCATCCCAAGATCTTTAAGTCCTTTTTTAGTTCCTTCTGAAGCTCCATCATGAACTTTTTTAACTGTGTTGTGATCGACTGGGCCTTGTATTGTAGTATTGTGATTTATTTGAATATTTGCAGGCCAAGATCGAGTGTCGATAGGGCCTTGAGTTGGAAGTTTTCCTCTATCCATGAACTCGCCCAAACTAGTCGGAAGATGATATCCTCCAAAAAGATTTCCTCCATTGAATTTCTCAAGAAAGTCTTCTGTTCCTTCTCCAATTTTAGTTCCAAGAGTCATCCAAGCTGGCATTTTTGAATTTTTTCCAGTTCCAAAAATGCTTGGTTGATTATTGCTGTTTTTATCCCATTCACCAAGAACCCAAATAAGTCCAGCGATTGCAGCGCTTATTGGAGCAAGGCTTGCAGCAATTGCTATGAATGCAGCTTGAATAATAGCTGAACTTTCTGCAAGAGATGCCATGGGAGGAGCCAATTTTTCAATTACGTGTAAAGCTCCAGCCAAAGTTTTAACCATTCCGCCACCAAAATTATCAGCGAAATTCTTAGAGTCTTGTGAAATTGCTTGCTCGAACTGAACCCATTGCTTGTATAGTCCAGAAAGTCTTTCAACTTGTCCTTCATTGGAAGTGCGAAGAGCCATCTCCATCGGATTTTTATTTAGTAATCCGATTGCAGCCGATATTTCTGGATTAAGTCCAAAAGCTCCCTGAGCTAATGTCGTAATATAAGGCTTGTCTTTAGAGTTTTTCATGATTGACCTGAATCGTTCCATCAAAAGAGGCACGTTTCTGGCTTCATCAATCGTCATGTGCATTCTTTTTAAGAACTCATTCAAGTAAGGAGTGACAGATCCACCCGGAAGCAAAGCTTTAGTAATTACGCCTTGAACACTTAAGAATGCGCCTTGAGCTTGCTCTGAGCTTAATCCGAGCTGTTCAAGAGCTGCTCCCCATTTCAATACTTCATTCGTGATCTTTTTTCCATTGATTGAAGTCATCTCACCGAAAAGATTCATGTGAGCACCAAACGCTCCAGCGCTTGAAACAATCTGCTCAACACCGTAAACGACTGCCAGAATCGCAGCTTTCGCTTCCAATGACGTATCTTTAACTTTCGTCATTCCACTATCAACGGATTCAAGGCTTTTGGTCGCGACTTCAGCCCCTTTAACTCCGAGATTGATATAAAGCTCACCGACGTTCATTCTTGAATTTCTCCGTTAAAAACTCTTCATAATCCGACAAAAAGCTCTCATGATAAAGACACTGCAAAATTTCACGAGCATTAAACTTTTTAACTTCTGCGAGTGACCCGTACCCAGACTTTGCGACTCGAATCCGATAAGCTAGAGCGGACTCGGATACGTCTATGTCTTTTGCTTTTCTGCGTGACCCTGTACTATTGACAGAGCTTTTTGATAAAGAGAAAAGAGGTCTTTCGTAAAAGGGGCAGTGCTTCTGTTTGCTACCTCCGTAAAAACGGCCATATAATCGCCACGAGCTGCACTTGGTTGCCATGTCGCCTTAACGATTCTCGATCCGTCGTAAAGGCTTTTTTCCATGCACTTTTCAACATGTGCTCGAACAACTTTAGAAGACAGAGACGAGCAGATAACGTCTTTAATGACGTGACCTACTTCGATCCCTGCTTCTAATTTAATTGCTTTTCCTTCTTCCAAAATTGCTTGATAAAGATTTAATGCATCTTCAAAATCAGGCTCTTGGTAAGAAAGAATTTTTCCGCTTTTTAGTACAATGTCTTCTCGTTGAATTTCCATACTAAGCAATCAATCTTCCTGCTTGTGCAGCTTGAAGGTTATAAACGGAAACGCTTTGGTCAGTGTCACCGTCAGAGTTTGATTTCGCGTCTACTTCAGTTCTAAAGCTCACTCCAGCAATAATGTAAGTGTCATTCGTGATGTTACCTTGTCCATCACCGATCTTTTTAATGAACTGACCAACCATGAGTGGAAACCCTGCAAAGTTGTTGATCTGGGATTGCATGAGATTGTTCAAAAATAAATCATCTGGAGATCCACGAAGGCAACGATAGGTAAGATGGGCCATCGTTCCCTTTTGATCTTGAGAGATAATTGTGTTTCCGTTTTTACCTTTTTTCATTGTGGCAATGTCACCTTGGTAAGCGAGTGCTCCCCAATCTCCATCTGCCATTCCAGTAAATACGTTATTGTTTAAAATAAATGTGTCGTCACCCGACATTGCGACTTGATTCATATTTTATTCTCCTACTGATTTATTGTGACTATCACAGAACTTGACTGAATCGCTCCAGCAGTTTTACCTGCAATCTGAACAAGTGGAGCAGCACGAGTTGCTCTTACTGATGGCGCTTGCTGAGAAATTGGAGTGCTATAAATGTAAAATCCAAACTGAGAAATTGCATTCAAGAAGTTTTGCTGATTTCCGAAGGGAACTGCAATATCCCAAGTTCCTGGAGCAAGATATCCGTTTGTGTTGGCAGTATTGCAAGACACTTGATAAGCACCTTTCAATCCATCCATACCTTGTTCTGTTTGTGGAATTTTAGTATTAGTTTCTTTCAAGAAATTAAATCCGTTGATTGCAAGATCACTCTTGAACCAAAGACCGTTATAAACATCATCGAAAAAGAAGTTAGCACCGTTAGAGATTACGGATGGAGACCCTTGAATTGAAGCATAGACATCAACACCAGCAGTTTTTGCTGAATTGTAGATATCGAGAGTCATCGTAGAATCTGGTTGAATAGTTTCGAGAGTCGCGAGGTTCATTGTGATTGTTGTGTCTGAGCCTTGGAAGTCTACACATAGCCCACGACCCGCATAAGCTGCTGCCATGGTGAGAGTGTTCGTGTCGCTTGCGACTCCTGCGCTTGCACCGTAATACAATCCACGACTTTGAGAGAAGCCTCCAGTGCGAAGCAAATCAAGAGTCCCGCCTGGAGCAATATCTGCTGTCTCTCTCGAAGGAAAGAAAGGCATCAAGAGTAATGGCTGAGCAACTGCGGCTGCTGCCAAAGTGTCGGCTTGATCTGGAATGATAGTCGATAACATTCCGAAATAAGGAACAAGTCCGTATGTTCTAGTGATTGCTGCTGCGATTGTTTCACCAGCGATTGTAACTGCTGGAGTAACTGTAATTGCAACAGTTCCAGAAGTTTCTAAGCTGTTTGCTGAAATGGTGAAAAGAGTAACTGGGCCATAAGTTTTCCAAGTATTAATCACTAAGCTTTCTGATGCAATAGATCCAGTCACAGTCCAATCTGTTTGTCCTGTTACGGCTTGTAATTTTGTTTGAATGACTGAAACTGTATCATTCCAATTGATTGCTGCCGTAGATCCATTTGTTGAAGTGATTTCAAAAGTGCCGCTTGCCGCAACTCCAGAAAATGTAAGAGTCTGTTCAGTCACGATCAAAGGAATTACAACGACGTAACCTTCGTTAACGATGATTGATGGAACTTGAGAGAAAATAGCAGTCGCCATGAGAGCTGCTCGGCTAGTAGATCCGAAGTCAGCAGCCACCGCTGCACCTGAAAAGTAAATAGAGTAGCCGAGAGATCCGAAAGATTCTTGGTAAGGCTCTGGAGTGAAAATTGCGATATTGCTTGTGTTAAATTCTCCGATTCCAAGCTGCGCTAAAACTTCCGTGACGTTGACGATTAGAGAAAGTGGTAAATTCATTTTTAGGTCTCCTTAATTTGTAGCTACAGTAGGCCCTGAGAACGTATCGTAATATGGCACTGAAATTTGCTTACTTACTTGATATGTTACCCCGATGGTGACTGAAAATCTATAAGGAATTGCAGCCCCGTCTTGAGTTGACACACTAACCATTGTCGTGGGTAAAGTTCCGATCTTAAAACTATTCGCTTCTTGCTGGCTCTGAGAATAATCACTTTTAAAAGCCATTAATAGCAGCTCTTTTTGCTCTCTCGCAGCAGTTCCTCGACTCTTTAAATCTACTTGAACACTCGAATAAAAATTAGTGAACTGAAACGATGCCAAGCCTGAGTCAGTAGAAATTGAAGACTTAGAATTCCCGAAAACTTTATTAAAAACTTCAGTCAAAACAACGAACAAGTTGTAATCTTCTGGTTCATCGATCTTTTGATCCCAGAGCCACCCTCTATCGGATGAAAGCCCCATATAATTTAAAACAATGTCCAAGACTAGCTGAAGTGTATTGCACACGAATATTTGAGCAGTTGATTTTGCTCCTAGACTGTCAACGGCTTGAATCGTGTCGAATGCTTGACTCGGATTGCACTGAGCAAGTAATGGTGCCGTATAAACGCCAGTACTTGTGTTTATTGTGCCTCCAGCACCATTTGGTAAAACTGAGTAAGTATAAGGAGCTGTTCCTCCAGAGCTTTGAAATGGAGTCGGAACACCGTATCCGATATGAGTGAGCGATTGCAAAACTGTCATTTTTTGTAATCCTCCACCAAGTCATATTGCAAATAGCCATAAACAGACCAATCATTCTTGTGATCGACTCGATAATTCACGCCGAGATAGCAAATCACATCGTCAGGAGTCAGAATAATATTCGGATAAGCCCAAACAGAAATCCATTTCCATTTTCTTTGTCCGATCTCTTTCATCATTAATTGTTGCCCAGTAAAGTTTGCAACAATTGCTTTCATCGAGAATGGACATCTGGTTTCGACAACTTGACCATTCAAAACTGTTTTTGTAATCCGAACAAACTCAGTATTTTGAAAGTAATCTCCCATTGCGTCTTGCATATTTGGAAGCGTTCCAGGATTAGCATCAAGAGGAACAGAAGAAGCATTAACCAGAGGAGCTTGATTATTTTTGCACGTCACTTGTAATGCTCCTCTCTAATTGTTCAGTTTCTACGAGAGTCTGCTTTGTTTCTTTAAAGTCCATATTTGATGGTTTCCACTGTCCGAATCCTCCAGTTTGAAACGCTTCCAAAACTGTAGCTACTCCGACTACTCCAATTTTTTCAACGTAGTTGTCAAAGTTTCCGTCTTTAATTACTTTTTTAAGCGCAAGCTCATCAAATGCGCCTGATTTCTCCAAGTTCTTAGCCATTTTTAAATTTAAAGGCATCCGAAGGAAAGATCTAATAGGCAATCCATCAAGACCTAGCTCATGCTTGACTCCGATTGAAGCGTTTGTTTCTTCTCCGTCTTTTCTTGCATTATGGTCGGCCAAAACTCCGACGCGAGCTTTTGGAATGTTTCCTTTTAGAGCTTTGATAAGTTTTTCGAGTGAAAGTTTATTCATCTCTACTGTCTTATCGTCGCTCATGGGTTCGTGCTTCCGTAAACAGAAAACATTTGACCTGAAAGATTTGGAAGTATGAATGAAAGATATTTTGCGCCGTAAGTAGTCTTACAAAGCATGGCTAGTTCTGGATTCTCTAAAATACGAGGAGGAATGCCGAAACTTTCGGCTATTGGTCCGACAGTTTTACTTTGCTGCAACCACGGAAAAGTTCCGGCGATACCTTGAGAGGAGTTTCTTAAATTTATAGTTAAATTGTGAGCCGTAAGATAGTTGAAACAAGTCGAATAGAACGCTTGAGTGTCGCAAAGTGAAATATTTAATTGAAATGTGGCTTCTTGCTGTGCTTTTTGAACGTCTGATTCAGTAACTCCATTGTCACATTCTGAAAATGGAAAGTCTCTTGAAAAAAACTCTTCAAATTGATCGACTGTAGGATTTACGAATATCATTTTTTAGTCCTCTTAAAAAAACTCCCCGAAGCAACGACACTTCGAGGAGTTATGAGCGACGGACAGGGAACTACTAGGTGTCAAGATTTACTGTGTTTGTGAAGTACAATAATTCGAGAGGGCGATACATTTGCAGACCTGTGAATTGACCGTAAGCACTGTTTTGGAAAGTGAAATTGTCAATTGAGTTTGCCAATGTGTTTGTGTAATCGATAGGGATGTTCAAGCGCATAGTGTCCACGTTAGAATTGTACATGGAGTATACGTTGTATCCGAGATCGTTATAGTTCAAGTCTGCATAAACAAGAGGCTCGATCTTGAAGTTTTTGTTCCGAGTCGCAACTTGGAAACATTCTTCAAGAACTTGCAACATTGATTTGAGCGGGAACTCAACAGACGCTAAACCTACGAGTCCGAGGAAATCCGACTCTGGAATTACGAAGTGAGTAGGCCACGCAGTTCTGTTGTTGTTCACACGGTAAGCAGAAACCATTTTCTGAGTGAACAATTTGAAATCTGATGGGTCCATTTGATAAAGAGGGCCAGGAATCAAAGTGGTGTTAACAGTGATACCAGATTGGTTCAAGAGACCTTGACAAGCAGTGCTTGAAGTAAGACCCAAGAAAGCCAATTTTTGGATACCAAGATCCCAGTTTGTTTTACGAGCGCGTTCTTTTGCTGCAATCAAATCCCAGTTTCCAGCTTTAAGAGCTTGCTGAAGTTGGATAAGAGTCCAGGAGATCCCTTTATTCCAAGAAAAGATTTGAAGGTTAACAGCATCAACGCCAGCGTCAGCCATTGCGTTCCGACCGTTATCAGAACCAGAAGAATTGGTAAGACCTTTTTCGAAGTCATCACCAAGTTGGTAAGATCGGTAAGTAGTCAAGAATTCTGAATACGCGCCTTCTCCGACAACTACTGGCATGAAATCTGAAGGTTTAACTTCGAAGAATTTCTGGTCAATGACTGCTTTAAGAATGGTCGTCAGTGAGGTTACTGTGATTTCCATCCCGAGACTGTTCTTGATCTGAAGCTCTAACGCTTTTGCGCGATAGAGTTCCATTTCATTTAGAACTACGTCTTCTCCTTTTGAATTTTTAAAAATTGGTAACATGTTTTTTCTCCTTTATTATTAAGCGGAAGCTGCACCAGGCAAATTGATCAAGACTCTGACTAAGTCTCCTGCCTCTTCAGCAACATCCATTGGAGTGCCGATAATTGTTTGTCCAGTAGTCGCAGTATTAACGTTACCTGGAGTGGTGTAATCAATCGCAAGATTTACGTTACGATCAAATGCGGCTCCTGCAACCATGTACATTACGTTTCCTTTGAACCAGGAAATGGACATTGCTTGAAGAGCGCTGTAAGAGTTAATTTTTGGATCATAGTTAACGAATCCATAAATTAGATCATCGTCTCCAGTACATGCAACTACACGAGGTAATCCGCCTTGAGGAGTTCCAGTTTTAAGCTTTACAGGCTGTCCAGCAACAAGTGGAGTCGCCTGTGAGCTATCTACTTGCACTTGAATGCTCTGAATGTTCAGTCTCATATCGAGCTGACCTAGAACTGGTAACTGCGTAAATTGGTTTTGTAACAACATTTCGTTTTCTCCTTTTTCAGTTTAAATTAGTAATTTGATTTCCCACGAGCAAGCTTATCAGCGAGCAATTGCTGAGGAACTGCTTTTTGAGTGATTGCTTTATCTTTAGCGTTCATTACTTTGTCAAAGTTTTTAGAATTCTTTGCTTCTTCGTCTTTTTTCTCTTTTTCGAGATCTTCTTTTCCAGACTTATCAGTTTCAGAATCTTCTTCGTTTTCAGCTTTAGCTTCTGGGTCCATTTCGGCTTTAGGCTTATCAATCATGTTTTTCATCTTTTCAGACTGTTCGCCAAAACGTTTAGCGAGGTCATTTACAGACATTTCATCGTCGCCAACTTTTACCATGTGGTCACCGTTTGCGTAACCGTTCATGTTTTGATAAATGTCTGCCAAATTTACAGCATCAAGCACAGTCATTGATTTTTTAGATTTTGGAAGAGTAACTTTGATCTGCTCAATATCGAGAGAGTTATCGACTTTTTCTTCTTTAAAAAAATTTAGTAATCCCATTCTATTCTTCTCCTTAGGTTTGTCTTTCTGATTTTTAACACTGTCAAGCTCGGCCCTTTTTTTATCACAGTATTCTTTAAACTGTTCGGGTGTGAGAACTATAGATTCATCGTATCGCGGGTCATTCACGATTGCAAGATGCGTGTAAGTAGCCTTCAAAACTTCTTTCGTGAAACTTGCTCCGTGCCAAGTTTCACCCGCATTCGGTGGACGAGAATCTAAAATTGCATAAGTGTTTGAGAGTCTATACCCACTCTTCAATTTCGATATAGCATCTTCGCCCCAGACCATGAACTCGACCCAGTTGTGCCCATCAACTTCGTTGAAGAACGATCTGACTACGACACCAGGCTTTGATTGCAAAAGTTCTAGAGTTACTGCATCAACGTGCCCAACAAATACAGGGCATCCACTGAAAGATGGATTCATGTCTTTCACAGTCTTCTCAGAAAGCAGCAAAGTAACGCCTTTTTGAGCGTATTCTGCGATTCCTGGATTCATGTGCAGACCGAAAAATCTTTGTGCGGGTTGAGCTGCGATATTCATTTCTTTAATAGAATCTCACGACAGGGATTGCAATGCAAAAACAATTGTAGTCTTGACCAGGGTTCTTTCGCTCTCCCTTTTCATTTACGATTGCACCTTCACTCCATCTGAATATTTTTTTGTGATTCAATCCGTGATAGTAACGGACGTTCCCCGGAGTGTGTTGATCTGGAGAATGGTCGTGAGGATGATTCCGGCAATGCCATTCGTACTCATCAATTCCTGCCGACTGATACCTAACTTGTGAGTATTTAGTGAGCATGAGCATAGTCTCTTGCCGTGCAAGGAATTTTGCTTTTCTCTGAGAGACTCCATAACTTTTCTTAATGTCTCCAATTACGGATTCGTACCTTCCACCACTTAAAACTGTTTTTTCGATATTTTTACGAAGCTCTGCCGTCTCTTTTGTTGTGAAATCCGAAATATAGAGCTGCAAATTATCCGTATATTCTTTCGATATCCTTAATCTGTCTTCTGGAGTGATTTTAGGCGCAATCGATATGTTTTTGATAGATTTCTCGAACTTTTTCTCTGTTTTCCATAAAATATTATCGAGTAATGAAGTCGCTTCAAATTTTGATTCATTGATTCCAGACAAACGAGAGAAAACTCTGTCAACTTTTGCCTTGAAAGCAGTTTCAGACAAAGAAATGGCTGTTCTAACGTCATTCGGTAAAGAAGATTGTGGGATAGAAAAACTTCCAGTCTTCCTATCCCATTCGGCGCCGATGCTCCGAAGTGCTCGTGAGAGCGTGGAGCTAAACTTACCTGTAAATCGTCCACGATAATAAGACAAACGTCCAGTTTGAATTGCGAGAAGCAAGTCATCAAGAGAATTGAATATGTTTTTACTTGCGCCCATCTCTAACGCAATTGGCGCATAAATCTCTTCTCTAAATAATCTAGTTATCTCACTTTGAAGAAGATCTAAATCATGCTGATCTTCAGTGATCGGATTAAGCTTGAGGATCTTCATCATTTTCACGGCCTCTTAAGGATTGCTCATGAAAAAAGTCGCGCTCTTTCTTTAAAGCTACGGCTCTATTGGTGTGTCTGCTTTTTGCAAGAGTGCTGATCTCTTCTTGGTGAGCTTCGTACTTTTTAAGTTTCTCATCTAAAGTCCTATAGGAGATTCCAAGTCCGTTTGCAGTGTGAGTTTTATTGCCTCGATAGAATCGAAACGCCTCGATCACAATGTTTTGCTCTCCTTCTTCTAAAGTCATGCCTGGTTGCCAGATGATATTCATACTTGCCTTTCGTTGTTATTGTTTCGGACCTTTTACAGTTAATTCTGATTTTTTAGTTTCAGCTGGTTTTTCAGCAGTCGCTTCTTGTGGCTCCATCTCGATCTTTTCAACTGAAGTGTCAATCTGAACTGGAAGAAGTTTATCTTTGTTCATTGATTGTTTCATCTCTTCAGTTGTCATGCCTCCTGCTGTCCAAGTCGACATTACGCGAGCATGTTTCGAGGTCTTGACGTTCTCTTCTTGCTCGGCTGAAAGCTGTTTAAGAGGTTTAAATGAAATCTTGAGATCATCAGGAACATATCCGAACAATTGTTGGCATCGGCACTGAACAATGCGTTTAGCAGGACGTTTAAGTTGCGGACGAATGGCAGAATCGATCATTGAATTGTAATTATCAATGTCGTCTTCACCTGAAGAGAATCCAGCAGCAGAAACGCCGAACAACTTAGTGAGAGGCATTCTTACTTCACAAGCAACGTGCTGTTTAATGCCTAACATTGTTTCAGAAATACCAGCGAATGATAATTCTTTCTGAGCGAAATCGTCTTCGCTATCCATTGTAAGAGCATGCTGAAAATTCTTTTGCATGTTAGCAAGCTGAATCCTGTTCATGATCTTCTGAGTTCCACCAGCTTGCAATAAAGTGTTTGCAAGATTTTTAATCTTGAAAACGTCTACTTTGAATTCGTCGAGCACTTCGAAAATCAAATCATTTGATTTCAAATATTGGTTAAGAGCGCGAACGAGAGTTTCGACTACTGAGCAACCCCACCCTCTAAGCGTAGGACGCAAGAAAGATGGAGCGCGAATACCTTTCATGGTAGAAACTCGCGTTTTACTGACTTCTAATCCGTAATAAGCAAAGTTCTTTGCACTGTAATCATTCGGATTGAAGATCTGCTCGCCCGATTGTCCCTGCTGCTGAGTTGCCCAGTAAAGCTCCCATAAATCGGCTGCTTTGAATCCAAGGCGTCCACCTTTTTTAATCTCATTGATATCGAAATCCGAAGTAGGGTTGGCATCGGTTACAGTGATGATCCCTGCACCGCCATAAAGACGGTTCCAGACAGCTCCTTCTTCAAGAGTCGCTAGATCGTCTTCATCTTCCATCTTTGATTCAAGCTCTTCAATTTCTTCTGGCTCTAGTTGATTTGTAGAAATTTCAAGTCCGCCTTTAAGAGCATCTTGAACTGGAATTGTGCAAACAATCTGAACTAATCCAAGCTCAACATATGCCCATGAAAGAGTAGTTCTTAAGTTTGAAATCAAACTATAACGAAGATTGTCGATAATCGTTGCTGGCTGACTAATCTGCTGCTGATTTCCAATTCCAAACTGAGTTCCAAAAGGATTTGGGAATAATGCATCTCCGAGTCCATTCTGAAACTCTTCTTGAGAAGCAGCAGCAGCAGCTTTGATGACGATACTTTTTGCTTTATTTTTCTTCATTGATAATGTTCCCTTACAATTAAGACACCAGTACCACCAGCAGCTCCATTGCTCTGCGCACTAGTTCCAGCAGTTCCTCCGAGACCAACAGAATAAAAATAAGTTGGTGCAACTGAAGAAGTAATCATAGCTCTTACATATCCACCAGATCCTCCACCAGGACCCGAACTATCTAGAGTCGCGCCAGATCCACCCCCGCCGCCGCCTCCTGTATTTGCAGCACCGGCGATTCCAGTACCACCGGATCCTTGAGAACCTCCAGATCCAGCGCCACCAAGAGCAGATGAGCCCCCAGTGCCGCCGCCTGATTGTGTGTCACCTTCCGTAGCACTTTGGCCGCCGCCTCCAGTTAATGCCAATCCTATTGGACCAGACGCAATTGACGCAGTCCCGCCAACACCTCCCTGATACCCGCTAGTGCTGGCTAGACCACCATTTGCGATAAGGAGAGCAGTTCCGAAAACAGAAGCTTGCCCATTTCCTGCGGTAGCACTTCCTCCGTTTGATCCGCTACCACCAGCCCCGCCGCCAACAGTTTCAATTTCTATATAAAGCGGAGCGGGTGATGTCGGAGTAGTATAAGTTGCAAGAGGTTGTTCAACTGTGAATGTGATTGTTGCGTCACCAGTGCCTCCCGATTTCGTTAAAGTTCCTGTAGAAGTCGGAGCACTTGCGCCACTAGTGAATAGCTGAGTAGCTGCTGCTATTGTGGACAGAACGGTGAAAGTATTTCCGTTATTTGTGTATGTTGCGCCTACTGTTGCATTGGCTGAATTAACTGTGAAAAAATATCCAGTCGGAGTTCCTGTGGATAAAAACTTTTGAAGTGTAGGAGCTTTATTTGAAGACCAAGATAAGTTACCACTTCCATCGTTAACAAGTGATGTACTGGCTGCTCCCTGAGCAGAAGGCCACAAAACAGCATAAGAAGCTGTAGTGTTTCCAGCTTTCTGAGTAATTGTTCCCGAACTTCCACCATTAATTGAAACAGATAAATTTGCTGTAGCGTTGCCTAGCTTGTCGATATTGAACTGAGACGTTCCTCCGACTTGCGCATCGATAAGTTTTGCACCAGTTCCAGAAGATGTATTTGTGACAGAAATTTTTAGAGCTGTTGGAATTGCACTCGTATTCCAAATAGGATTAATTTGATGAGTAGGTGTTGCATCAGAACCGGAAAGAGTTTGAGTGACGATGAATGATCCTGCTACTCCATTAACCGTTGCACCTGTTCCAGCAGTTCCTAATACTAAATTAATATTTCCAGCGTTTCCCCCGTTATGAGTTCCAGCCCCACCACTAGTTGAAGAACCTCCATTTCCTGAAGTTATAGTTACTGCTCCTGCAGCTCCACCAACTATAGTACTACTCGTTCCAGCGCCTGTAGCGTTTCCCCCATTGCCCGAAGTTATTCCAGCATTTGCTCCACCGCCACCAGTGAGTGTTACAAGGCTTCCGTTACCACTTTCGATGCCACCATTGCTTCCGGTTAAAGTTAAATCTCCAGCCTTTCCTGCCGTTGATCCCGCTGTGGAAAGTGAATTGGATGCGCCGTTTCCAGTAGTAATTGTAATTTGGCCTCCAGCAGTAGAGCTGATTGTGTCAGTGGCATTTCCAGATTTAATTGCGACTGTTCCTGGGAGTGTATTTCCAGCGGTGTTACCCGAAGTAATATTAATCGCCCCAGAACCCGCACCATTCCCTGATACAGTCCCAGATGAAATGGTCACTGCTCCAGTACCACCAGTAGTCGCGGAACCAGATCCAAAAGTTGCAGAACCGCTCGTCGTGGTACTTGAAGCCCCCGAAGTCACTGACACCGCACCAGTTCCTGTTGTTCCTATGCCTGTGCCAGTCACCAAGGTTAAAGCACCACCCGCCGCATTTCCGCTTGTAAGTTGTGCCGCATTTCCTGTGGTGATATTAATTGCAGCACCAGCAGCAGCGCCAGCAGTCACATTACCCGCAGTTGCATTTGATGAAGTAATATTTAGAGCATTACCCGCAGTTGATGTTGCAGCAACAGTTGGGGCGCTTGAAATAATCGCAAGTGGTTGATCAGTAGGACCAGCAATCTGATTAATAGCACCAAGACCCGTGGTCCATGTATGTTGACTATCAGAAATGATCTGACCTTTGGTGGAATTACTGGTGGAAGAAAGGGTTAAACTGTTTCCAGATAAAGTTCCACCGATAGCGGTTTGACCCCCGGAAACTCCAGTGGATAAATTAGAAGTGATTGTGCCAGAAGTATTTGTAAGTCCTGTTGAGAATGTAAGCGCCGATTGTTTAGAATTGAAAGTGGACCAATCTGCCGATGCAAGATAACCATTCGTAGAAGAGGTAGCCACTTGCTGAGAAATCGTAGTGCCTGAACCTAAAACAGCCCCCGTTCCCGTCCCGATCGTGATTCCATCCGTTCCGACATCAGTAAGATTTCCAGTCGCAACATTCGAGGCTGCTGTGACAAGTCCTTTTCCGTTAACAGTAGCAGCCATTGGGCTAAAAGATCCGACATTAGAATTAACTGTGGCTAGAGTCGCAACAGTGCTTCCTGCTGGAATGGAAACATCGCCAACGATTCCAGATCTAGAAGCAACTACTGATCCAGTTGTAGGCGATATAACTAAAGTTCCATCACTATTTGAAACCGAAGTAACTCCACCTCCAGACCCATTTGATACGGAAGTGACAAGCCCCTTTGCATTTACTGTGACGTTTGCATTGGTAAAAGAGCCTGGTGAAGAATTTACGGTTGCGAAAGTAATAGCAGAAGAGCCTGGCCCTGAAGCAGTAGCGTCACCAGTAAGAGCAGTAATATAGTTTCCTGATGCTTGTTTCCCGTTAAACGTGTTCCAGTCAGTATCTAGCAAGTAACCACTATGAGAGGTGTCAGCGACATGCTGTGCAATCGATGTTCCCGATCCAAGAACTGCACCTGTCCCACTCGTCACGGTAATTCCATCGGTACCAGCATCCGTAAAATTTCCAGTCGTAATACTTGATGCGGCAGTGATTAAACCTTTACCATTTACTGTTGCTGCCATGGGACTGAATGAGCCCACGTTTGTATTTACAGTTGATAAAGTAAATGTAGTCGATCCAGGCCCCATTGCAACGCCATCGCCACTTAAAGCTGTAATATAGTTTCCAATTGGTTGCTTGCCAGCCAAATCGGAAACTAAGTTAGTAACTTGTGATTCAGCAATTTGAATTGGAACTGGAGTTGCGCTAGTTAAAAGCCCTTTTCCATTAACGACAACTTCTAAAGTTGAAGACGCAGAACCGTAAGACCCTGGAGAAGAGTTTACAGTTGCGAGAGTAGTTGAAGTTGCACCAGGTCCACTTCCAGTTACATCTCCAGTCAAAGAAGTAATGTAATTTCCAGAAGCTTGCTTATTATTAAATGTGCTCCAATCCGTGGAGCTAAGGCATCCAGCTTGAGATCCAGATGCAGATTGACATCCAATTACGCCTGTCGAATAAGTTATTGGAGAAGAATTAGAGATTGCGTTTTGTGCTCTAGTGTTTGTGAAATAAAGATTAGTTCCTTCAGTGACTTGAGTCGTTGTGTAGTCACCTGACTGAGCGGTAACTGCACCCGTGCGAGAAAACACTGAAGTGACTGGAGGAGTAGCGGTTGGAATCGCTGCAATTGCGTTCGACACTGCTAGAGTAGTTGGATATTTCGTGTTGTCTGGAGAAGTTAAATCAGTCGCTTTATTTGACAAAAGCTCTTTTCCATTCAATTGAGTCTGAATATTTGAGCTTAATCCCGAAATATAAGATGAAGAAATTCCGCTAGAAATAAGATTGCTAGAGCTATCAGTGACAAGAATCTGTGATGGTGTCGCATATTCAAGAGTGCACGAATTCTCAAGAGTTAGAGAATCAAAAATAGGAGCAGCAATTGCAGGGTCATATGCACAAAATGGTAGAGCTAAAAGTAGCAAGGCAATTAAATTTTTCATGATTCACCTACTGCTGTTGCTGTCCAGCTTACAATGTTTTCTAGAGCCGTGTTTGCTCCTGAGTTGATCGTAAATCCTGTGGCTGATTGATTTGAATAAGACCATAATCGATCATCCACGCCACTAATAGAGATAGAATAATTTGAAGAAGAAAAAGGAGTGTTAAAAACAACGGCATAAGATTTTGGATCTCCTGAAAAAGCGTTTGCATTAACTATTCCAGCTTTTGATTGGAGAGATCCAGCGCCTGGAATTCCTTGAAACAATTTCACTACGAAAGTTTGTGGAATGTTGACTTTAACGATGAAAACAGTCTCATTTACAGTGCATTTTACATTCATGGATTCGTCACCGCCGGGTTAACGAAGACTGTTCCTTGCATGATCATTTGAATTTGAGATTCAGAGATAGTTGCTTGAAGGTCGTAAGATAGGCGATTGATATTTTTCTTTCCAGGAGAAGTTGAGGGAGCAATTGGGAGCGCATCGACTTGTTCTTGAGTTAGCTGCATGTACCACTGATAATTCAATAGCCCTTCTTGAGTGAAAGTGAATGAAGCTAAAACAATTGGACTGTCATAAAGCTCTCTGATCTCACTAGCCAGCTCCCAAGAACTTGCATCAATAGTAGTCACGCCATCATCTTGATAGAATTCAAGTAAAAATTGAACTGTGTCGCCTTGATTCACTGGAAGGTTAACAGTCTGCACATTAGTATTGCTGCAATTGTTCATAAAATCATAGTACATCAAGGAGAGATGCACTGCCAGCTTGAATTAACGGGTTCAGAGCATATCTTATTGCATCCCACCCGTGATTGTTTGCGTCGACGATGTCGCGGAGTACGACTTGAGTTAGCTTATCGACTTTAAAGGAATAATTCTTAGCTTCTTTGATCATATCGGTGCATTCGGGGTGAATTACTATTCTCTTCCAAGATTTAAGCCAATCGATCCCGTCCTCGACTGAGCCTTTCCATTTCTCGACTCCCTCTATCGAGAACCCGTCGCGGCTGAGATAGCTAATCGTCTCGGGCCTAGCACAGTCAGCGCGAATTAGTGTGTCATGGACTCCATCGATGCTCTCATAGTGATCACCAAGGTGATCAATCTCGACATGATACCCAAACCAGGCGTTTCTGACTAAAATCTCGCGCGCTTTTCGGTCAATGTAAACTTTTACGAGCGTTGAAGGGTCAGTCGAGAATCCGAAGTCAGCTCCAAAGTATGGGCCATCCCATCTAGCGTTAGGCTCAAACTCTCGAATGACATATTTGTTCTTGAATATCTGAGAGTCAGAATTTCGACGACAGTTTCCACCCCAAACGTGATCGGCGAGGTCTGGATTCACTTCGTAGAGGTAGTCCTTTTCTTTTCTGAGAACGTCTGGGAACCATTCGTTTCTGTCCCAATTCACTTTTAATATGATTGCGTCTTCACGTTCACGAGCATTTCCATTCTTATCGAAAAACATCGTATAAGTTGGATCTTCTTCGTCGCTCGGGTTAAATGTTACCCAGATCTCTGATTCAGGCTCACGGATTGTAGGAATTAGGATGTCCCAAGAGAGCTGAGATATTGAATCAGCTTCTTCTAACCAAACGTGAGTGATACCCGCCATTGATTTGATTGATTCAATATTGTGACGAATCCCTTTGAAAAAGAATTCAGTTCCGTTTATTGGAGAATAAATAGAATTGTTTGTCACAACGTAATGAGCATTGAGCTTCATCTTATCGATGAGTGCGCGCAAAAGATAATGAACTGATTCAGTGATTGAGTTCTGAAATTCACGGCCACAAAGCACACGAATTCTTTTCTCTGCGCCTTTTGCGAGAAGCATCCGAGCAACTGATTCAGACTTTGCACTACCTCGTCCACCCGCAAGGACTTTATATCTTCTCTTTTGAGTGAATAATGGCCTAGCATATCCAGGCAATTTTAATGGAGTCATTTTTTCTCAGGCTCAACAAATTCAATTATAAAGCCAGGATTTAGTGATTCTCCGTTTGTAGTGTGATCTATTCTGTCTGGGACTTTTCCTACAATCCAAGACACAATACCTTGCATGATATCCCATCGTCCATTCAAGCTCGCATCATATACAGCTTTTGCAAGGCTTACTTTAATCGCTGGATGATCATTTGGAGCGTTGTAAATGTCGGCGAGGTCTGAGAGTTTTCCCATCGTTGAAAGATGAATTATCTCTTTTAGATATTCGTTGGTGAATTGTCTAAGAGCTTTCTTTTCTTTATCGTGAGCTTGTCCACCAATAGGGTTAAGAACTTGGCCTTTTTGAATTGGCTTTAAATTCTTTCTACTGTTTGGTGCATGGCCTCTTCCTGGTTTCGCTTTGTGTTCCACTTTAATTAGATGGTAGCAGAAAATGATGAGTTCGTGTAATCTTAAGAAATGCAACTCAAAGACTTGAAAGCAAACAAGAAAAACCCGCGCAAGATTTCTCCTAGCCGATTGAAAGACTTATCCGACAGCATGAAGAAGTACGGCGACTTATCGGGGACGGTCTTCAATATCCGAACCAAGGCACTCGTCGGAGGCCATCAACGGACTAAGACTTTCGGAGCTGACGCAAAAATAGTAATTGAAAAAAAATACGACACACCGACTAAAAGCGGAACAGTATCCGAAGGGTTCATTGAATCCGAAGGAGAGAAGTTCAAGTACCGCGAAGTTGATTGGGATGAGCAGACTGAAGTTGAAGCATTGCTTGCGGCTAATGCTCATGGAGGTGAATGGGATTCAGACATTCTTAAATTGAATATCGCAAATTTCCCTAAACTGGACACTCGACTTTCAGGTCTCACAATGCCAGCGCTGAAAAGTTTAAATATTACATTACCAAAATTGAAAGAAGAAACAGATGCTCAATACGTCAAAAACAATCCTGGTCCAAACACTGAAGCAGAGCGCGAGCGCTTGCCTTCTATGGTTAATACTGGAAACAAACCAAGTGATGAGCCAGCTCCGTCTCCAGTTAAAACGGGAAAAGAAGCTTTTGAATCTATTGAAGAGACGCGCTCAGTGATTGGAAAGCGATTCACGATTATTATTGATTGTCCGAGTGAAGAGCTTAAACAGGAGATTAGAAAGCTAACGAGAGAAATTGTAGAAGAAAAAGGTGGAAAGTTTTTTTAGGACTTTCCACCGTAAAATTAGCCTGAACTTTTTTTAGAAGCTTTAGCTTTCTTTTTGCCTTTTGATTTTTTAGCCATTTGGTAGTTCTCCTTTACATTTTTTCATTATCTAAGACGAATGGACGCAAGTCAAGATCACCTGTCGGGCTGTCGCCCATTGATTCTCGTTCAAGTTTAACGTTCATAGCGTCTGCAAGCTTTAAACTGTTTACGATTTGGATCTGAGATCCGTCTTCGATCATCCACTTAACAGCATTCAAAAACGCCATCTTTTGTTTGGATGATTGGAATACGACTGAGAAGTAGAAGTCAGTATCCATCCAGAGGTCTTTGTTTGTCGTCTTCTTGTTTTTGAAGACTCGGTCCGCATGGCCTCTTGTGATGTGACGATGAATTATCTTCTCAGCGTATTCGCGAACGATTTCACTTTCCGGCTTTTGGAGTTTCTTCTTCATCTGCTACTCCTGAAAGCTTAAGCTCTTTGTCTACAAATTTGTGACTGATTTTTTCTGTGATTTGTACATCAACAAACCAGAACGAAGCATTGCTGTTTGGTTTCTTGCAAGAGATTACAGTCCCGATGCTTTTTTTAGTTTTAGTAGAACGATACGGACCCGCTAGAATTTCGACTTTGTCGCCTTTTTTGTATTGCATATCAGAATAGCCTTTCGTGTCTGAATTTATCCAGCTCAAGGAGAGGATAGGTTTTAAAAATATTCTCTTTAAACTGCTCATTAGTCAATAATGAGCTTCTCATCTTCCAGTAAGATGGGTGATCATATGTGGAATTTGTGAACTTGTATTGGGGATGAAGTTTTAATCCGGAATTATGAATTATTGAATAAACTTGTGCTTTACTCATCATGCCGAGCGGAAAGATTTCTTTTCCTATGAGAATGCCTTGACGATGGAACTTAGAAGCACGAGCAAAAGACTCATACTTAGAAACCCCCGAGCAAATGAAGTCGCATTCGATTTCAGCAATCTGTTTTTTTCTTTCGAAAGTATCGTATTCATAATGATTGTACTCTTTTAATATTTCGATTGGAGACTGGTAATCTCCGCTTACAATTAAATTGAGTTCGATAGAATTGGGCTCAGTAATGAAATGCACACTAGGATAACGATTTTTGAGGTAATCCAAATAATCGCTATCGCTAGGGTGAGAAGCAATAAATTCAAAAAATAATGAAACAATTTTTCGTGGATTAGCATAATTTACGAGCCATTCTAGTGATACGACTGAGTCTTTTCCTAAACTGTTTAAGTGTAAAATTGATTTATTCTCAATATAAGCTGCTAGTTCTTTATGAGATTTAATCATTCATTTTTAGTGTGCAGAAAGTGATTAGCTCTTGTCAATTTGATCATTTTTTCTCATATAAGTAACGCGTCATATCATATAACTATATGAAATTATTGAGTTTTTTATTTTTCTAATCTAATCATTTTTTGCTGTACTTATCGTTAAATGCATTGTATACTATATGAGTAAGAGCAAGATTGTAGTCTATATGCTCCTAAAAACGTCTACACGAGAAGTGCGATGCGTCAGTTCGCACACTTTTAAGAAAGAGAAAATATGATCGAACAATTCAAAGCAGAATCAAAATACAGATTAACAGTAGCAGAAAAAGCGTTCATGAAAAAGAAACTGAAAGTTTTAAACTGTGATCAATTTTCTATTAAAGTGAGTGCAGTAAAAAATCAATTTGAAGTTGAAGTCGAAATTCACGATAAAAATATTGTCTGTGTTGATGCGACTCGGAGAGCGCGAGAAAATTATGGAAAGTATTGTTTAGTTCAACTGAATGAAACAATCCGAGAAGAAATCAAAAGCAAGATTGATGCAATTGTACTTCCGCATCAAGTTTGCTATTCGGCGAGTGATTCGATGACTGATTATGCTGGATCTTATCGTATTGATTTTTATCATGTGAGTTTTAGAGTTGATTCTAAGATTGAGAGCATGTTCAATGAATGAGTACCCTATTGGATATAAGTATAAAACGCTCGAAAAAATGAAATATGGCTTTATCGACTTTAATAGCAATGAATGGTGCAACCTTTGGGTAGATTGCTATAATAGACAAATTGAAAGATGCAATGCGTACCTATCAAATGGGCGTGAAGTGCCTGAAAATGTTTTAAATGGCAAGCATAACGTATTTATTGCGACAGTAAATGCCGCAAAGTGGAAAGTATGAACAAAAATGAGAACGAATATCCAATAGGTTACAAATACAAAACGCGTCACAAAAATCCGAGAGAATGCACAATAGTTGACATTCTAAAGACTTACAATTCAAAGAATGAGCTAGTCAAAATCCGATATGTAGCGACTCACTTATTCATGAATCAAATTATTACTGACTATGATGTTGTTGCAGCAAGTATTGCGATGGGAGAGTGTAATTATGAATAATTATAAAAATGGATATTTGTACAAAGTTGGAGAAAAAATTTCAGGAATTTATCACGGAGTAAAATATTCTGGAATAGTCTCAAATTCAAGACAACATACGATGAGAATAGGTCAAACAGATATAACAGTTTCACTCACAGAAAAAATAGTAGTTTATGGAATTGAAAGAGAAAGAATAATAGTTTCTATTTTAGATGATGGAAAAGAAATTTAAAATTATGAAAAAGAATCCGAGTGATTATTCTCACGAAATGAGAAGAGAAGTTAAATTTACATTTTACAAGACCGTAATTGATTTAATAACTCAGATTGAAGTTCCAGAAAATTATTCTGAAACTAAAAAAACTGTTTTCGAAGTTACAAAATCAGTTTTAATAAAAAAAATAAGAAAAAAACTTGTTCAATTGTTTTAAAGGAGATGGATCTATGAATAAAAGGCAGCTGAAAAAATTATGGATAAAAGAGTGGCCTCGTATAGACGCTCATTTTTCTCTCATAAATGATTTGCATGAATTAGCGATGATCGCAAAAAATGGATACATAGGAGAGTGGTACTTTTCATTTAGTGTACTTGAAAGAACTAGCGTCGATTGGAAGCGCATGAAACACGTTGTTCATGAAGACAGAGGCGTAACTTTTTATTGAGCTAGTTCAAAATCGTAACGCCACTCGTCATCAACTTTAGTAATCTTTAAAATCCGCACTGTCAGAAAGAAAGTTTGATCGTGCAAATTCACCAAATCGCCAGACTTCCAGTCGCGCTTATAGCTTCTGAAAGTCTGGTTTTTTAGTTTCATGATGGACTGCACAATATAGCGCCGCTTATAAAGCATGCCTGGAAGCTCTCTGGAGCGACATATCCGAGAGTTAGACAAAGTCTTTAACTGAGAGAGATAAGCTCTTAAAAACGATTCTGCGTCGTCTCTGCTCAAGAAAACTTTCCAGTCGTAATCCGAAAGATCGAGTGGATTTTTTGTCTCAGCGTCGTCTAAGTCTCTCTTGAGATACTTTGGCTCATAAGTTGACACAAACGGAACACTATCAGTTAAATCAATATAAAAAACTTTGTCGCAAGTCATGTTGTTGTGAAATGACAATAACGTGACATTAAAAAAAAACAACAAATAATTGACTAAAGAGCCAAAAAAATTTCCTTACCTAACCTTACCAGACTATTACCACACGGCTTTATGCGTTATCGTAATGATAACAAGAGCCTTACCTTCCTTACCTATCTTACTAGAAATATATATATATAAAGAGAGATTTTATTTTAAATAACACAATGAATCATTAATAAAATAAAATTTTACTCTTATGAGACTATCCTAGTGGTAAGGCGGGTAAGGAGGTAAGGTACGCGTAATCATTCACATAACGCGGTAATAACAAGGTAAGGATCAGGTAAGGTCTCGAAAATTCGAGATTGGAATGACTGTGCATTTTGCACTTCTGCCAGAAATCCAGACGACTTTATTCTTTTGCGCGTCCTGAATCCTGCAAAGTGAGTTTGCCCATGCTTTAGACCATCTTGTGCGTCCAAAGACTTTATTTTCAAGCTCTGCGTTCGATGACGAGATAGCTACTGAGTCTGACTTTACACGAATGCCGTAGAGCTGTAAAGAACCTTCCACGCGGTTATCAGTCAGAGCGTCGATGATTGCTTGCCCTATCGAATAAGTTCGGCGTTCGCCCATTATGTCGAGCTGGACGGAAGTCGTAAGTAACTGATTTAAGCAGTCATCATGATCTTTGACCTTGGCTTCAATCTTTTCGTCTGACAATTCTACGGAGTTCGCCAAAAATTCAACTTCCTCATCTGAAAGCTCTTCATCCGAAAGAAGAATCGAGTACCCTGCCAGAATCATGCCGTACTGGTCGCCGAAACGCTGAGAAGATCGTTTGGCTAAAGATTTTTTCAGTTTCTTGTAGTTCGCAAGTAAGACTGGAACCATTTTGATCGTTCGAGCGAAAAGCCTGTCGCCGTACTCTTTATCGATCTGGCTAAGCAAAGAAGAAAGCTTTAGCCAGTGCTCTTGATCGTTATCATGCGGAGCAAGCTCGATGATCGCGAATCTTGATTTGTCTGCGTCATTTTTTAAGTTGACTCGAATCGATGAGACGATCCCGCAGAACCGGACTTGAAAATAGCTTGCGTTACCACTTGAGGAACCCTTGATGATTTGAGCTTCTGATTCAGACCATGCGGCTCTTAGAAGCTCGACGATCTCAGAAATTTTATCCGAGTTTTGATTGGATGTTTCGAACTCGTCAAACATGACGGGTATCGCGTCAGCCTTTAGCCCTTGCCTGATTCCCGCCTCACTCGTCCCGATAACTGCGTGCAAGACTGGCTCTCCGATTATTGGCTTGATGAGTCCTTCCATGAGCGTCGATTTACCTGTTTGCGAAGAGCCAGTGACCCACAAGTGAGGCCTAACAGGTAAGGCACCGCAAATCCTAGACACAACAAGACTCCCTGCCAATACGAATCCGTAATCTTTCTTAAGCCATTTAAAAGTGGAACATGCTTCAATGAAAGGATTACACTCGTCAGCACTAAGAGGCGAACTATGTAAAGACGATAACGAGACGCCAAGTGTGTAGAAGAATCGAGAATTAATATCCGATAACTCCATTCGCAAGCCATCCACAATAAGATGATCGCCCATGTTAACAACAATTCTGCCTTCATCATTCCAGACTCCTGCTCCTCGCACATGGCGAGATTGAAAAATACCTTTTAAGCGAGCTTGCTCCATCATTTGGGAACGAGCTTCGACCCAGTTAACACGTTGAGCACCTTGTCCGGGGAAAACCGATTCCCAATAATTAATCGGCATTAAATTTAGAAAATCGACTTCAGCAAATTTTGAAATAGTAACGATTTGTCGATTAGCGCTTGAAGTGTAAAAATATTCTTTTTCTTTGAATCCAAGCGCCAAGACAAATAATCTTTCTACATTTACGGAGATGATTTGATTTTTTACTTCATCAAGCCCTTCGCTACAATGTAAGTCGTTAAAATCAGTTGTCTTCTTTTCTACTAAGACTCTAAACTTTGGGAAGATGGCTTTTCCGAGACAACGCTTAGCTGTTTCTTCAGCCGAGACTCGACCTCCGTTAAAAGGAGTCTCGACGCCATCAACCATTTTTGTACTCCATCTGTCGTCATCTCCGCATATAACGAATACTTTAGAGGGATATTTTTTCCGGAGACAGTCAGCGACCCCGCCGAGATTTCCACTGTTAAATGCGACGACAACGGGACACGCGCAGCCCATACTGATAGAAGCTGCTGTAGCAAATCCTTCAGCAATACGCACTGTATCTGAAGACTCGATTTTTCCGATAACGTGAAAACAGTCTTCAACTCGGCCTCCAGGGAAGAAAAACTTTCCCCCATCGTTCTGAATTTTTTGGACGGACCAGAGTTTTCCACTAACGTCGATAAGAGGAACATAGAATGATTTATCCTTTGGTGAGAATCTGATTCCAAGGTCTTGGCACTCAGATATTTGTTTTCGTGTTAAGTACTCGGAGACACCTTCTTTTGGAAGTGAATCCCATTTCTTTAGAACGTCGTGAGAGACTTGCTCTTGAAAAATAGCTCTTGTTTCTTCTGCGATTTTTCTTGATTTTTCGATTTGATCTTTAAGTGCCTTTTTGTCTTCGGCTGTCATCTTGACGCCGTCAGAGACGTACTTAAATTTATCGCCCGTTTTGTAGTTACCGTAAATTACGACATTGAAGACTTCACCAGATTTTCTCGTGTGATTTGAATGACCGACATACCAGCCAGATTTTTTAGTATCTGCTTGATCGACTTCAAAACGGTGTACTTTCCCGTCTAATTGAAGTTCGCCGGGGTTTAATCCGTTACTATTAAAATCCGCAAGTATTTCATCCATGTGTCGTTGGTTTCCAAGCTAGTAGTTCGTTCTTAAAGTGTATCGCTTGTTCGAGTGATCTGCATTCTAAATATGCACCTCCGAAGCGAATAATCATGTCGCGCCAAATAATTTGGGAAGGATTTAAGCGACCTGTTCCAGTTTTTACTTCGATGCCAAAAGTTCGACCGTAAGGCGCTAAAATACCTTGAAGATCGGCTTCCCCTTTGATACCGAATTTAGTCGGACGATTGGCATGAAATGTTTCGCCTCGATTATCTTTTCCTATAATTGGATCAGCATAAGCTACGCGACGAGGCCAGATCCGAATTCTCGGATGCGATCCGAGATGAAACATGATTTCGTCACACAGTTCCTGGTGTTCTATTGTGTTATTCATTGTTTAGGCTTATAAGCGTATTCAAATTCGATAGTAATTTTAGAAGAGCATAAAGAAGTATTTTCTTCTTTTATTGATACGTCATGGACTTTTAATCCATTTGCAAGCTCTGGAAAAATTTTATCGAGCGATTCAGTAACTTCTTTAAAAATTTGATCGAATTTTTTCATTTTTTATTCTTCTTAATCGTGTTGATTGAATCGACAACTGACTTAAACATTGTCTGAGAGTTTTTTTGAGCTTGAGTCGCGTAAGCAATTGCGACTGCCTGCTTCTGAGGCTTTCCAGCCTTAATCTCAGTCTCGATATTTTTTTTGAACGCTTCTTTTGACTTTCCTTTTTCTAGTGGCATATCATTTTCCTTTCAATAGTTCATTTGTACAAAGATTTAAAGCTCTTCTTAAGTTTTCAATTTCACTCCTAGAACTCACGAAAGGCGGCTCGGGGAGTTTCGCTCATAACGGAGCAAGATTGAACTCATGCTTTAATCTCCACAACTATTGTAACGGAAGTCATCGGAGGATATTCGGTCATTTTCGTGTTTCCGCAACCATCGCACTTCGGGTAAATGGTAATTATAGGTAGAACTCGTTTTGCTCTTTCCTCTGGATTATCTTCTGGGGTGTTTACATATGGCTTATAAGATTTCATGTCTTTACATTTGTCGCAATATAGGAGACTGGGCCATGGAAATGGCGTGACATTTCTTAACTCTTCAAGTTCTTTCACGATTTTAGGCATTTCTTCCGATTGTTCTGCGTAACTCATTTCATATCCTTAAGCTCAGGATGCGCTACCAGAAAATCATTAGCAATGATTTCGCTATCTTCCAATGGATAGGGAAAGTTATTCGAAATTCTATTGAGCACCTTCGCCGCCTCCCTCAAAGCCTTCTCTTTCTCCTCCAAATCGGCGATGAGTCGGAGCGTGAATTCTGGATTGAAATGGGCAATGTGCTCCATATTTTTCGATGATTCTTGAAAACTTTCTGCTGGTGTTATCGCTGGTTCTGCTATGTATCCAGAAAAAGAATTCGAACGGGTAGATCTATCATGATTATAAATATGCTTTACGCCATGTTGAGAAAAAACTCCATAAACCCACCATCTATCAAAAGAATCTTGCTCTGATTTAACTTCCCACCTGCCAGGCGTCGCAGCTTCCGCAATCTTCTTCGCCTCTTCTATTTCGGCTTGAGTGATGGGGTTCATTTTAGTCCTTTACAAATTCCGATGTTTGAAATGAATGACTACCGGACGAAATCTCAGCAGTTGTTGGCGTAATAATTACGCTAACGTGAGGATGAAACTCATCACACAAGTATTTCATTAGTGGTTTGGATAGCTCCTGAAATTTTTCGATCTGTTCTTTTGTCATTATCATATTGACCTCGTATATACTTTATAGTTTTTATCTGTTAATTTATCAAACACGACGCGTCTTCCATGGCCATTGCAGAAAATTAAATCACTAAAATTTTCAAGCCAGTAATTAACTTCATCAATATTCAAAATGGTCGTAAAGTTAGGAACTCTACTGAAATTATCCATGGCTCTTTTTACGTTGTCTTTCATTTTTCTCCTTTAACAAACCGATCCAAATGGGCGCGGGCGCGTTTTCCGCCTTGCATACATTTTTTATTTTCAAATCCAATGTGTTGCTCACTTAAATCACTGTCATCTATTTCAGAATAATTTCTGTGACTTTTTTCACATTCTGGCATCATTGGATTTTGCCAAGTTTCTCCCCCATAAAACCTCGCAACCTTCCTGCTTTCAATCACTTCCTCAAGAAGCTCTCGGGCGATGTTTCGGAAAGATGCGATGAAATATGAATTTGCAAGAGGCTCTCCTTCCGCCGCTCTCTTCTCCATTTCCAAAAGATCAGTGATTTGTTTTGTGGTGATCATTTTTCTTCCTCTACAATTAGTATTATTTTTGCTTTTCTACCTTTAACTTCTCTCAAAAATGAGTGATTTTCTTCATTTGTATCTTCGCATTGAATCCAAAACTTATTTCCGTAAGCAGTAGAATCTTCTTGAATTGTAGCATTTTTTATCTCAAAAACTTTTGCTTTCATGCGGTAACCACGATTGAATTTCTAACTTTCTTAATATTTCGTGATTTTTGATCGTTCTCAACTTCTTTGATTGCATTATCTAGCCAAACCTTAAGTTTTTTAGCTTGAGATATAGAAAGAATGGTTCCACCTACTTCAATAATTAGTGGGCCGTTGCTTACTTGCCAGTGGCAGACTGATGCAAATTCATCTCCGTCAATTTTAAATTCTTTTGTTCCCTTACTCATTTCTTCACCCCTTCGCCCTGTTCTTTGGGTTGGGAGATTTTGGAGAGGGCATTTCTCGCAATTTTTGTATCGGTGGCAAGTACGGTAGCACACTGTTCATGTTTAATTTTCATCCAATATTCTTCTGTGTCGTGTCTATCTCTATGTTTGGACGCTATTGACTCAAGTGCCTCAACCGCAACCTTCAAATCATCGCGGAGTTTATTTCTATCTTTCAGTAAAAGCGCATTGGCGGCTGCGCGGTCTTCGCTATTTGATTTATATATCGCAATATCTTCCCTCGCCCTATTCAACTCATCGCGAAGCTTTTCTAGTTCTTCGTCTCGGGGGTCTGGGGTGAGGACTTCTCTGAAGAGATAAGCTGGATTGAATCCCTCGTAATATTTATCCTCTAATTCTTTCTTGTCTTTTCCAGCAATATACATAGATAAATCTGGACTTCTTATTACAAATAACTCTCTCGGCTTCGCGCTGTTTTCGGTGCTCATTTTTTCCCGCCCTCACAAGTACAAATAAAAATAAGGCAGCTTCCTTCATGTTGAGCGCTCATTGACAAGCCTCCACGCCTGGCAAAACTTTACCAATACAAATTGTATACGAACAATTTTCATAATTGTAATAATCCGTATAAACTCCATTCAACATTCCGTAACCTTGCCAGTCAACGATAATCCCTCTGTAGAGAAAGAATGTTTCTCCACACATTAGGAATGATGGGCCTTTCATATAATCTGGCTCATTCAATCCGAATGATGAATTGATTTCTGGAGCTTTTCCGCAAGCCGATAAAAGTAATAATGCTAATAAATATTTCATTCTAATGCCTCTTTTGCTATTTTTTTGTATTCGGCAGCTTGTGCTCCATAATGTCCTTCTCCGTTGGCAATTTTTTCAAGTGCTCGACGAAATTTTTTATTTTCATAAATAAACATTGAATTTGACTGCATTTCTAATGGAAATTTAGCTTTAGATGCTTCAGTGTTTTCATCTTCAATTGCGAAATTCTTTAATCCGCAATCACAAGATTGTGATCTCGGATTCCTGCGAACGTGTTTTTTAAGCTCGTGACATAAAGTTAAGTTATTCATTTTTGGATTTCCTTTAAAGTGATCTCGAAAGCTTTTTGGCCTTCCATGCATTTTAGTAAATCAACATATGCTAATTTAGATCCATCTTTAATGAGTTCGTGAAGAATCACTTTTTTAGCGTTAAAGTGAGAGCTTTCAACTTCTTGTATTGTGCCAATAAATTTAAATTCAATGGGTGGATCGATCCATTCTCCAATGATATCTTTTTCGCATATCGACTCATTTGAGAAAAAATGTCCGCTTTCACTCCAACTATTTACATACCATACGCCTTGAAGAAGCATTGCTCCATGCACTTCATTGCAATTTTCTTTATCTATGTTGTAAATTCTAATTTTATTTCCATTTTTACTTTTATAAAATTTTCCAACTTCAATTTTCATAAATATTCCTTACTTTGATGACTTTCCCAGACTCCATTTATCCGAGAACTTTTGTTTTTGTGATAATCTTCAGATTCAAAAGTTCCAAGATTTCTTGAGTATTGCCTTGATCTTTTTTCTGATTCTTCTCGTTGTTTTTGTGTTTCGTCTAATCTTCTTTCTGCATCAGTTCTGTCCTTTTTCTTTTTCAATTGGAGCGTCCTTTCTTCTAAATGGAAGAATCGTTGCGCCTTTATTCGGATTGATCCGTCTTTCTACTTCTGCCGAATACTTTTTAATGTCGCAGCACTGTTTAATGAATCCGAAGTTTCCAGCGCTCATGAGCATTGGAGCTTCAGTAAAGCCTTTATCGCTGCATTTAGTGCAATTCATTTCAGTCTGTCCTTTATGTCGTTAAGAGTTTGATTCATTTCTTGAAGCTCCCACAAAAGATCTTCAAAAGTTGTTTTGTTTTTTAAGTTGCCTTGTTTGTCGAGTCCCGCTTCTTCTTTTCTGACTTTATCGGAGTATTCTGAAGCTTCAGCGCGCTTGCGTTTTGCGTTTACGATTGCAATGTGTCTTTGAATCCGAGAATGCATGTACCCTTGAGCAATTGAAAGCTGTTCAACAAGTGCAATTTTGTACTGAATTAAATCAGATTCCAAAATCAAGTTTTCTTCGTCAGAGAGAGTTTGCTTTAAACTCTTTTTGACTAGATTTTTAAATGCTACTTCATTTTCAAGTTTCACTTATTCCAACCTTTTCTGAAGGGACTTCCGGCAAATGGATTCTCTTCGTCTTCAAACAGCTTTTTTTTATACTTTATTCGAAACCATTCTGGAAGTAAAGCTTCACATGCAGAATAATCGAATTTTTTTAGAAGTTGATAATAAGTCCATTTTGGCGCGTGATTGTGCTTTTTTCGCTGACCTTCCAGATATTCGAGCCAATGTTCCATCGGCGAAGAAGCAGTAATTTTGATCTCTTTTAAGATACCTTCTTTTTCGATGATCTTGGATGGATCTTCTAATGGCGCAGTGCGTCCACACGACGGACAGGCTGGCCCTCGGTACACTGCAAAGCACTGTTTGCAGATCTTTGATTCCATCTTGTGCGTATCGGACACATTCCCATCCAGGTCGACTTCTGGCTCCCAAGCGGGGTGACCGTGATTCGGCTCTCCGTTCTCGAAAAAAGCGTTTCCAGCGTGGTCGAGGAGAATGCAGTCGTATTTATTGTCGTATATCCTGGTACCCCTTCCAGCTTGCTGGATGAAGAGATTAAGGCTCTTGGTTTTTCGTCCCATGATAATGCAAGAAATCCAAGGCATGTCAACGCCAGTGCAAAGAATTCCCACATTACATATAATTTTTGTTTCACCCGATTTACTCCTTTTTAAAATCTCTTCGCGTTCTTTTTTTGAAGTATCAGCATCGCAATGCTCGGCTGAAATTCCAGATTCTCTAAATTTTTCTGCAATCAATTTGCTGTGCTTAATATTGAGTGCGAAAAATATTGTAGCTCGGTTTTCCCCTAGCGCTTTCCAAGTGTCGACGATTTTTGCTGTAAGTTCTCCCGTGATCGTGACTTTTTCAAGATCAGCTGTGACGTAGTCATGAGTAGAGCTTGAAACTTTTACGCTTGAAGTGTCGATCTGAGAAGGCGCGAAAATTCGAAATGGAACAAGATATCCTTCATCCGTAAGAGCTTGCATGGAAGTTGGACGAATCATTACATCGGCTAAATGGCGCATTCCTCCTGGTGGATACGGAGTTGCTGTTACTGTTAGGCAATAGCCTTTAAAATCTTTGATCATTCTTCCTCCTTCAGATCTTGGGCTAAATAAATGGCCTTCGTCGACAACTAGAAATCCGAATCGATCTAATCCGATATCGCGAGAGATTAGCGTATCAATTGAACAAGCTTGAACTTCTTTTGTTGGCTTAAAGTTCCAATGATTTGCCATCAAAACGCCGTGATCTACGCCTTCTCTGAATAGTCTTTTCGAAGCTTGATCGACAAGCTCGCGTCCGCGAACTACGAGTCCAGGCTTTGAGCCTTTTTCTTTTGATTTCTTGATCATTCGGCAAAAGATGAAAGTCTTTCCTGCTCCAGTTGGCAAAACTAAAAGAACTTTTTTATGTCCTTGTGCAAATGCTTCTCTTACCATGTCTTCGCATAAGATCTGGTAATCTCTAGCTTCATTCATGGCGCTCTATTGAAAGCATTTCTCAATGCTTGCTCCTGTTTATAAGTTAAATTTCCATATTTTCTGAATCCGTTATCGAGTGATCGAATGAAGTCGATATTCTTAGCGCCTTTATTTTCCAATAAATAATCAAGCATTGTTCGGATGCTTTCGTCATTTTCTGGCTTTTCTTTTTCAACAAATGAAACGGTTTGTTTTTTACTTAAGCGCTCAATCTCTTCTTGCTGATTTCTGACTGTCACTTCGAGCAACATCTTTTCTTTTCTTAAGTTCAATCCCCACTCTCGGATAATCTGCTCTTTGCTGATATAGTCTTCTGGGTCGTTAACTAAAAGAGCAAGCCAAGTAAATCCGTGCTCTTTAATCATGTCGTTTGCAGTTTTTAGAGCTTGAGTAGCACCTCCAGAAGCTTGAGCATTTTCGAAATCCAATATCTTTGCTAGTTTTTCTCTGTTCATTGGAAACCTGCTTCTAAGCTTACGTCTTCTTCTACATTGTGGACTCTCTTAACAAAAATATTAAAATCATCGTATTCTTGTTTTGAAATCTCTTTCCAATTAATGATGAAAGAAAATCCGTTGCCAGCGATTTCAGCCGCTTTGTGAGCTGCGACGATGTCAAATTCTGGCTTTTCAGTATAAGTCACAAAAGATCCAATGCCGCCAACTTTAGGCATATGAACGATATAAAAATACTTCATGATAAGTTCCTCAAATAGTTTAAAAGCTGTTCAAGCTCATGAAGGTCTAGTCTGTCGTATTTTTCAGTTTTAAAAGTTACTTTCATGTATTTTTTAATTTCAGCAAGACTGTGCTTCTGAACTTCTATTGCGATTTCATTGTAAAACTGCTGTCTATTGAATGGTTTTTCTCTCATAAAGTTATATCGTCTCTCTTTCTGTTCCAGTTTTTTACTCTGTTCATGTTTTCAGCTTGAGTCACAATTTCAAGATTTTCTTTTCTATTGTCCAAGCTATCTCCGTTTAGATGATCGACTACTAGTTCGTCATCTTTCCCGAGAGGCATATTCAAAATGAATCTATGCATTCTGATTTTTACGCTCTCATAATGATAGTAATGGACCTTTCTTTTTTTGCTATACTTTTTTGTACGTTTGCCTCCTTTTATTAATTGACGCCTAATGGCGTAATATTTAGTGCCTCTGCCTTCGTGCGAAACACACCATTTATAAGCGTTTACTCGCTCAAAGTCTTCGTCATCAACTAAGGCGATCATGCCTTTGGTGAGTTTTATTTCTTTCATATATAGATGTGTAACTCATTCCAAAATAATTGCAAAATAATTCTTGCAATAATTTTGGAATGATTTATAACTGAGGTATGGAAATAAACAAAAAACTAAAACACTGGCTGAAACAGCCTGGTAATGACAAATTGAAACTTGCTCATTTGCTTGGCTACAAATCATCCGAAACAATTCGTCTTTGGGTTGAAGGAAGAAAAATCCCTTCTTTTCAAGAGGCGCGAGTCTTGGCGATTTTGAATGAAGAAATCACATTTGAAGAAAAAGTTTTTCAAAAACTTCAAGCATGGGTTAACTTCGATCCATCAAATACAAAAACAAGACTAGCAAAACTCATGGGATATTCTTCGTCATCACCAATTACAAAATGGTTTAAACGAGGATGGGTTCCAGAACATGCAGCAGAGCGAGTAAACAAAATAATCACGAGGGAGAGTAAATGTTAAGAGTACAAGAAGCAACGACAAACAAGCCTATAAGAGCCATTATATATGGCATTGAAGGCGTAGGAAAGACTAACTTAATTGCAAAGTCTGATAATCCCATTTTTATTAATATTGAAGATCGGCTAGACCATCTTCGAGATAAAAACGGAAACAAGCTTAAACATCTTGGAATCCCTAAAACTTTAGATGATGTAAATAAGCAGCTTGATGATCTCTATAATTTTCCGCACTCATTTAAAACTATTGGAGTCGATTCGCTTGACTGGTTAGAAAGATTAGTCCATGCAAAAATTATTGGAACTTCAAATAAGTCAATGGCGTCAGCAGAAGGTGGATTCGGGAAAGCGTTCGATAGATCATTGGCTATGCATAACGATATCCGAGAAAAACTAACAAAGCTCAGAAATGAGCGAGGGATGGATATCTTTTTAACTGCTCATTATGCAGTTAAAATGGTGAAAGACCCTGAAGCGATTGCAGACTATCAAGCATTTGAGATTAAATGTCATGAAAAAGTATCTGCAATGTGGCGAGAGTTTGCTGACATTGTTTTGTTTGCTCGTTTCGAGACGTTCGTTAAAGACGGAGAAGATGGACAAAAAACAATCGCAAGCGGAACTGGGAAGCGTATCATTCAAACTGAAAAACGCCCTACTCAACAAGCTAAGAACTGCTTTGGATTGCCGCCAGAAGTGCATTATAATGAGCATTTTTATGATAATATGATGGCTCACATTAGAGGCTTGTCTACAGATCAAATTAAATCCATTTCTATCGATGAGATTAAAAAAGACATTGAAGAAATGTACTTGAATGTGACTGACGACAAGATGAAGGCTCTAATCCGAGAAACAATCGATGGAGCGAATGGAGATCTTGAAAAACTAAAAGGGATCAACACTCGAATGAAAGATCTTAACTTAAACAAAAAACAAGAGGAAAAAGTAGCGTGATAAAAGAATTTATTGCAGTAATGCTTGGAGTTTGGACGCCCGTCGCAATGGTAGCTTGGTGGATGAACCGATCAAGCTATAATGACGACATTATGGCAAAATCAGAAAATTTTGTGCGACAAAATGATTTACTCATGAAAATCGCTCAATTAAAAGATGAAAAGAAAAAGGCAGAAATCGTTGCTTATATCTCAAATATGATGATGAACAACAATTTTTCTTTGATCGATTCAGTAACAGCAAGAGTAGAAGAACTACTTAAAGGAGAAGGTGGAGTATGATTCCAGAAGGCGACTATACAGGAAAAGCGATTGGCATTAGATTTATTAAGCCAAAAGATAAAATTGCAGTTGAAGTTTCTTTTTTGCTTAAAGATAATGAAGGCAAAGAAATAAAAAAGACATGGCAAGGCTACTGCACCGAAGCGGCTCAGAAGCACACTTTAAGGCAATTGGTTAATCATCTTGATTATGATGGAGACATTGAAGTCGAAGACGTTCCAGACGGACATCCTAAATTTGGATGGTTAAAAAATCAAAATTGCATCAATCGAAATAAAGAAGTTAGCCTGCAAATTAAGCACAATCCAAGTGAAGATGGTACAAAAATGTACGATAACATCGCATGGATCAACGCTCTTGGAGGTGGACAATTCGCTGGAGCTTCCGTTCAAGTCGTTCAAAGTGATCTCACTGCTCTCGGATGGAAAGCTTCATTTTTGGCTATGAAAGCCGGAAAATCAGAGCCTAAATCGGAAACGGCGAAATCGTTTGAGAAGCCTTTCGCTTCAACGCAAACACAACAAGACATCCCATTTTAAGGAGAAAGCATGCAAGACAGATTAGAATATGTTGATCGACTTCAAAGAGATTTAATTGAATCTCAAAAAAACAACACTCAGGCGAAAGCACAAAATGTTGAAAACTATTTAGATGGAGAAAAGCTTAAAAAATTGCAAAAAAGACTAGATGATCAGTATGATGCAATTGAAAAAAGCTTAACTCCAGATAATTCAGATAAAGAAGAAACTAAAGACTAATTAAAAGACTCACCATTTTAAGTTAACGGCCCAACCACACTCATAGCTCCTGGAGATGCTGTCTCCAGGGGCACTCACAATTAAAAAAAGAAAGAAAAACAAAATGAACAAAGCAAAATATAAACTCGGAACAATGGTAGAATTCACTGCAAACGCATCAAAAGAAACTGGCACAATTCAAGGTGTCATTACTCGTGAAGATGGATTTTTTTACGAAGTAACTCCTGATATGACTATTTCAGAAAATGACGTTCTTGCAGCTTATCGAGCAATTGCTCCTCGTAAGCCAAAAGCAGTAAAAACAAAATCTTCAAAAAAGACAGCTAAGACTAGCAAACATGAGCCAGAGCAACAAGCTGCTTAATTGAAACTAGAGAGGAGTGAGGGCCAACTCACTCCTCTTTTTTAAAAGGATAAAATGAACTTACCAGGAATGAACGTAGTCGTGTGGGATGCCGAGATCAAAAACGTGATCGACGGAACGAATGTCAAATGGACTACTCCAGAAAAAATGGGAATCTCCGTTGCATGTCTTTTCGATTTTAGAACCATGGATTATGTCGTTTACATGGATGATAATTTAGAAGAATTGGTCGAGCGTTTAAATGAAGCTGATTTAATTTCAGGTTTCAATATCAATGGATTCGACATTCCACTTCTTAGAGTCACGGCTAAGACAAAATTAAATGATAACTTGCCAGTTTACGATCTTCTCGATGAAGTTCGTCATGCTGTCGGATATCGAAAAGGAGGACGTTTCCCGAGCGGATTAAAGCTTGACGACTGCTTGCTTGGAACTTTCGGCAGAGAACACATGAAGACTGAAGACGGGGCTAATGCTCCAATTTTCTGGCAAGAAGGAAAAGTTGGGAAAGTCGTTTCTTACTGCTTGGCAGACGTTAAGCGTGAAGCTAAATTATTTCATCACGTTTGGCTTGGAAAAGAAGTGACTTCTGCTGCTCATGGAAGTAAAATTTTGAGACATCCAAAAGAATTTATGAGGTTAAAATGAATCGCCAAGAGTGGTTAGCCCATCGGCACAAGGGTATCGGATCAAGCGACGTTCCAGCAATCATGGGAGTAAGTGCATACGGCAAAACTCCGCTTTCCTTGTGGGAAGAAAAGATTTTGCCAAATCCTCCTCCAGAAGATGATTCAAACTCTTTCATCAAAGACCAGGGGAATCAGGCGGAAGTTAAAATCCGATCATTTTTCGAGTTCATGAAATCGAAAACTTACGCTCCGGCACTTGCTCAAATGTCAGAGTTTGATTTCATGAAGTCTTCACTAGACGGTCAATCCGAAGATAAAGAAGAGATCATCGAGATTAAGCTTTTAGGAGACGCAGAGCCGACTAAGTTTTTTACGAATGCTAAAGAGCATGGAAAAGTTCCAGAGCATTACATGCCTCAAGTGCAGCATCAACTTCTAGTCACTGGAGCAAAAAAATGTTGGTTCATTGCTTATAAATTCAATAAAGACGATATTTTTTTGAATGAGCAAATGACTCTCGACAACTTTGTATCAATTGAAGTTTTCCCAGATCCGCAATATCAAGCCGAAATGCTTGAAAAGTGTATTAAATTCTGGGATTTGGTTCAAAAGAAAAAGCCCCCACCGATTTCGGATGGAGACTGGAAAACACTTAAAAATGGCGCTAAATGGGCTAATAAATTCAAACAGAAAAAACTAAAGTTTGAAAAAGCTGAAGCTGAACTAGAAGAAGCGCGACAACACCTTTTGGAGCTTGCTGAAAAAGAAAAGCATCCGAGATTAGAAGTCTCGGGAGTCAGGATTCAGCAAATCCAGAAACTAGGAAATGTAGATAACAAAAAAGTTTTCAAAGCTTATGATGATGAACTTGAGAACGTAAACAACGAATTGGAGCAATTATATGAAGAAACAAAAACACCAGAAAACAAAAGATACAAGCCAAAAAAACCCGATCAAGAATCTTACCGAGGAAAAGGAAGCTCCTACTTCAAGTGTGAAGTTGCCAAAGAAAAAGCCATTTCAGTCGAAGAATGAGTTTTTATGTGAATTTCAAATCATGAGAAATCACGGAAGAGACATCCTCATTCCATTCAACTATTTTACAGATTTTGGAAATGGCGTTGAAAAAACAAAAAATACGATTGATTTTCTAAAAAGACATTTAGGAAAACGAGTTAAAGTTACTGTTGAAATTCTTCACGAAGAAGATAAAGTTGATTAAATTTGTGTGGCCCTTAGCTCAGAGGTAGAGCAATCGCGTATAAATATGTGATCCGTCCTTGGTTCGAATCCAAGAGGGCCGCCAACTTTTAAAGGAATAAAATGATAAACGTAAACGAAATCGATCTTGATCCGATGGGTATTTGGCGCCTGGGAATTTTCACAGGAATTTTCTCAATTCTTGTTTTATTTTTTAAAAGATTTAACAGTCGAGTCACTCTTGAATTAACAGTTTATTTTTTATTCTTAGCTTACTGCGTGTTTTCAATAGAATTTCCATTTTGTAGATTCGGAATTTATCAAGCCGCATTTGCATCAAGTGCTGGACGCACTTGCATTGAATTGATTTTCGTTCCTTTCGCGTTCATTCTTTCGGACAATAAAAATTTCGTGAAATATTTTACATATTTTATTGCTGCAAATACCGCTTCAATTTGGATTCTTAAATGTGGAATAATGCTTCAACCTTCTTTTGATTGTTCTTTAGCTGCCATATTTTTACCATTCGCTCCGATTTGGTTAATTTTTTTTGTACTTGTAACGATGCTTTCGCATCACGGATCTACAGCTCTATTGATTGTTGCAGCAGAAGTGTTTGCATTTTGCTTGAAGGATAGAAAAGTTAGAATTTATACGACTTATGTGATGCCATTTATAGTCGTTTTAGGGCTAATTAGGTTCAAAGACTTATCGGCAGGAGCACATTCAAGAATAGACGCTTGGACTGAATTTATGATGGTGTGGTGGCACCAGGGATGGATTGTGAGAGCCATTGGATTCGGTCCAGGGTCTTTTCCTTGTATCAGCATTTTGAATTATCCAGGGAAAGGTGAGCTTTTTATTCAAATGCATTCTGATTGGCTACAGTTCATTTTTGAATATGGAATATTGGGATTTTCTCTAATTTTATCAGTTCTTATAAAATCAATAAAAGAATGCTGGAATGATACTCCAATGCTCGCAGCCCTATTCGGGTGCGCTGCTTTCGCTACGACTTATCATCCGATGCGGTTCATGCCTACGATGATTTTAGTGACTTATATTTTCTGGAGAGCATTAAACAAAAAAGCCCAGGAATAAATTCCCAGGCTTTAAAGTTTTTATTTCTTCCGAATCTTCAATATAGAAAGCTGAAATCGCCTTCTCCGTTAACTGTGGAAGTATAAGCGAGAAGAGAAATCCGATAACCTCCAGAAAATGATACTGGATAATAAACTGCTGACGTTTGATTTGATGGAATGATGACTTTTGCAACTTCAGTATTTGAAGCAGATCCACCACCAGCAACTCCTAACTGAATCGTAGAAGATGAAGTATTGCTGATCATTACGCCTTTAATTGCTCGCTGAGTTTGAGTAATGATTGGAACCCAGAAAGTTGTTCCTACTGTGTTTCCAGAGTATAGAACTCGAACAGGTTGCCCGACGTATTGAGCGTGTGATGCGGAAGGTGCGATGAGCATGAATGCTGACAGGACAAGCGTTAGAATAAAATTTTTCATTGGATCTCCTTTTTTCTTGATTTTAGAATACTTAAAACAGACTTACATTGCAATAAGATAAAAGGGTTGCATTGTCCGACTGTGACAAAACTACATAGTTGTTGCTGTTCTCATAGGGAATAAATTTATCTCCAGCGCTCATGCAAATCGCTCCATTTTGATGGAAATTAAGAGAACAGTCTTCGTATTTACACTTAAATCCACCAGAAGCATAATCCGAAGAACATGAATAGAATCTTGGCGGAGGAGTGCCTATTTCTTCATGGAGAGCGCAATAAGAAAATAGAGCTTGTGCGCTTTCAGAAGAGTAGGCAGCATATCCATCCGATTGCTTTTGATCGATTGGATTTGTTTTAGAGCAGTCAAAGCTAGTCATTCCAGAGACACATAAGTTTATATTTGGCCCGTGAGCGCAATTACTTAAGCTTAGAAACAAAAGAAGAAAGATTTTTTGCTGCATTTGTTTTTTCCTCGGGAGTTTTTGCTGAGTTCAAATCAGTCATTATCAAGCCAAGTTTTGAGATGAATTCTTTCGGATTGTTTCCAGAAATGTTGTTGACGAAAGTCATGAATTGTTGAGCTAAAATCACAAGCCCAGGCAAGGCGGTGAAAAATCCGATAATAGCACTCCAGAGACTAGCTTTTGTAATCGTCTCCGTAGCCGTTGCAAGCCCTTCTGCCGCCGCCTCTAAATCGGATACAATCTGATTAGGATCATTTGCCATCTGGTTTTTTACTCCACGGATAAACAGGCGGTTTAACGTGTAATGTGACAAATGCTGGAATGATGTATTTCAACCATTCCAGCCCGTACTTTAAAAATTCAATGATGAATTTTTCTTTAGGTGTCATTTAAGCTCTGATCGTTGCAATCAATTTCTGAGCTGGGCCGACAAGGCCCGCGATTGCTTCTGCGACTGGATAAGCGTCTGCGATGATAGCCTTTGCTTTATCGCTTGAGAAGCTTAAATCGTTCACAAACTGCTCTGCCAGAGCTTCCTCGTCAGTGATATTCCCTTTGATCTGAGTAAGCTCAATAGGCAATCCAGCAGTAAGAGGAATAGCAGCCAAGATTTGAGGAAACAAACCTAAAAAAGCAGTGCTTTTCTGAATGAATGTTTCACCAGATTGAGCAAAAATCTTTGTAATGCTTGCCATGATTGCGACAATTGCGATAAGTCCAGGGTATTTAGTATTCATATTTTCTCCTATTGTTATGCAATAAATTCTACTACCAAAAGCTCATCGATTGCAAGATCCATAAACTTCTGACGAGCGACTCCAGAGTTTGTAACCATGTTGATCTCTCGTTTTAAATCATATCCGTAGCCCTGACCTACGGCAATGCACCCATCAAGTTCTTTTGGATAGTTTGCGATGTCAATTTCATATCCATGGCCTTTATCTTCAGGAGCGTCTAAAAGAGGTACGATTATTCCATGTCTTGGAGATTTGTACAAAACAATGGGATGAATTCCAGGCTCAATTTTTGTCTGTCCATCAAAAAGACGCTCAAGACAAGTGAATAGAAAGTTTCCTTTTTCGTCGAAAATCTTTCCATACATTCCATCTAAAGTTTTTGTTTCTCGTCTTAAAATCGCTTTCATTTGTGCATCATTCCTATAAATAATTGAAACAGCATTGCTCCGATTGATCCCATTGCAGCTCCGTATCCAATAGCTTTCCACTTGAATGACTTAAGATCATCAAGAGTATTCCATACTTTAAGATTATTTTCTTTCATCTCTTGAAGAGTGAGCTTAACCCATTTTCCTTGTTCTACAAGAGTTGCAATTGATTGTTTTTCGTCCATTTTATCCTCACAATTCATAAGCGATAAATTGAAAATTATTTAATGAAACAGATCCGCTACCAGTAATCAATCCTTGTAATCCGTAATGATACGTCCCTGGAGTTGGTTCGTAATCGATGCAGACAATTGGATTATAAATTGGAGCTGCTGGAGTTACGGAAGCAGTACAACGAAAGAATCCGCTATCATCTCCAACAATTTGAATTACTCCAGTAGTTGCAGTTGTGCTGATCAATGGAGGAATTGTTAAGCTAAAAGAAAACTGAGTCAACATCACTACAATTGGCCTTCCATTTGTGACTAATGAAATTGGAGGATTTACGAATCCAGAGCCAGTCATATTAGTAAATGAAGTAGCACTAGTTGAAACTGGACCAGCAGTGGCGGGTCCCATTGCGATTTGCCCAAGTGTTGCTACGCTTGATTCTGGTCTTTGTGCGAGTTTAATTTGAGTCACAGATCCATTTGGAATAATGTAACTTGCAAAACAATTGAAAGATAAAAATAAAGATAAAAGTAAAATTTTCATATCACATCCCATGAAGTTCCGTTGTTCATTACAGTTAAAGAGTCATATTCAGAAAGAGTGCTAAAATAAGTATTATTTCCGTCAATAAGTTCAGCGGAATGGCCTTTAACGCTAGTAGTGTTTCCACCAGTTCCAACATCTTTAATGGTTATTTTTTGACCGATAAAACAGCTGGCAACAGCTGGAAGAGTTTGAGTTAAACTTCCAGAAGTACTATTTGATCTTACTACGTTATTTACTGAAGTTAAAGCAGTGCTTGCTGTGACTGTAACAACTCCAGCGCCTTGGGGTTTCCAATTTGTTGCATCCGTAATTAAATTATTTAAATTTGTATTTGTCAGAGATACGAATTGATTTCCAGACCCATCTTGAACGATTGATCCGATATAATAAGTAGTTCCAGAGTCCCATTCTGGGATTCCCAATTGAAGAACATAATAGAGCTGATAAAAGCAAAGAAAGAAAAGAGAATTCATGTCTTCAATCGCGGGAGCATTACCCGCGATTACTGCCGAACTCCATCCGTCCAAAAATTGCGCTAAAGTCTGAATAATAGTCGGCGTGATTGTAGATCCGCTATATCTAGTGGGCACTGTCGGATAGCTGTTAGCGAAGCTTCCGAATTCTGCCATCTGATTAGCAGAAGCACTGCTACCGAAAAGCAATTGTGTGTATCTCGTAAGTCTTGATGCCATAAAGTTCTCCGTTACAAAGGATAAATCAAATTACTAAAGTTTAACCAAGGCTCATCTAAATTATAATCATCATAAGTATTAAATCCACTTAAATATGGGCTTTGAGCATCATAAGTTCTGAATCCGAAAAAGTTGTTGTCCGTGTTTTCATAAACTGTCGCCCTTAGTCCCACTCCCATCGGCTTAGGTAGGAACCCGCCAAGAACAAAAAATTGAGCGAGTTCGTCTGAAATTGCTCCAGAATTTATGACATAACTCATCGTCATATCGAGATAATCATAAACAAAAATCTCTCCTGGAAAATATTGGTCCAAAAGCATGTCAATTGAAGCAAGAGTTCCATTGCTATAATTCTGAATGATAACGATGTTGATCAATTTCAAAAAATTGGCATCCGACAAAGAAGTGGGTCCAGAAAAATCATATCCATTTCGAGTAACGCCGACATATTTTCCTAAAATATCAAGCTGTACGCCTTGAGCTGGATTTGGTCCGATCAAATTGTAAGCGTTCAAAACTGCAAGAGGTAAGGTTAAATCAGTTTCGGTAATCGTGATTGTCGCATTTATGGTGCTAGAAACAACGACAAGTAAGCTAGCGGGAGGAATTACTCCATTAAAAGTGACAGTTACTCCATCAAATAAAACTGAAGAAAGCCCTTCCACAGCTTGCAATTTTCCTTGAACTGTCGCCGCACTG
>Ga0302280_1000249_pt1 | contig 47024 bp, 29 predicted proteins | sample III_Fen_E1_1_FD_198771 | JGI IMG/M metagenome (GOLD analysis project Ga0302280, IMG submission 198771) | Peat permafrost microbial communities from Stordalen Mire near Abisko, Sweden - III_Fen_E1_1 | ecosystem: Environmental > Terrestrial > Soil > Wetlands > Permafrost | place: Sweden: Abisko... | reverse complement strand
CAACATATAAATCCAAAACAAATTTACTCAACTATAATTATTTAAATGCAGATCTCAGAAAGGTTGAACTTCAATGGCTTGCTCATGGATTTCTGCCTCAGAAATATACGTTGGACTCCCGCGAAAACTTAGGCTGAACAACTTGACACTTATTCTTAATGTCTGTCAAGAACAATCATCGCAGAACAGCTTTTTAGAGCATAACTGACGAGAGAAAGACCAGGATTGCCCCCACAGAGTGAGGACGAAGAGTGATTGATGATCAAGACAACAATAAATAGATCTACTTAATCCATTTTGCATTGATATATTGAGATGATAAATTAAGTTTGTCATGTTAGATCCATTTCAAATGGTTCAAAAGATCTATCAACTTTATGATAAAAGTCATTAATTAATCAGGTAATAAAGTTATCTTAGCTTTGTGATAATTTAGCTATTGATGTAAAATATAGTAAAAAAAGGATTGTTTTAAAGTAATAAGAATATTGCGGGTTAGGTCACAATTATTGAAGAATAATTAAAAGCATTGATGATAGTTTTAGGTTTATATTAAATAATTTGGGAAATTTGTGTGGCAATTGATTGCCATCAACCATCTTCAAAAAGATTCGATTTGATAAAATATCATTAATTTACAAAGAAACAACACTAAATGATTAAAAATAGTAAGAATTAGATGGATTAATCGACTCATCATATCACATACATCGATGAAAATAATTAAAATTATGTCAAATAATTACAAACTTATGCATTAGAATAACGTGAAAGAGTATATCCCATCTTTATCTATTCAAACAATCACTTTATTTGAAGAAATAATGCAATTAAAAATTTAAATTTACAGAGCAATTAAATTAAAAGCATAATTGCATAGTTTACTGAATGAGAAGTATGATTATAATTTAGACTTAGACAAAGAGTGTATTCTATTATCCTCTTTAAGTATTTGCGACTAATATAAAAAGACTGGCTAAATTCCGTCAATAAATCCAAAGGTGTCAAATTTTTAAATGTTAAATAATATCTAATTATTGATTTAAAATGAAGAACATAATCGAATTGTAGCGAAAAACATAAGATCTAATAGACGATATCAGAGATATTTTGCATGCAGCCTCCATTAATTTTAGAGTCATTATCGTCGAAACTCAAGCATATCCCAACTCAGCGCTCACTTAAAAATTTTACAATCTTCACAGCTTACTCGATAATCTGCAAAAACTTGTTCAGGAAAGACCGCAACTCTACATGGGTTATCTAATTACCAAACAGATTCAGGAGGAGGAATAAAGTGTGAGAAGAGAGCGACTTACCGATTATGAAGAAAAGATATACGATCAAAGGAGAATTGTTTGTGATAAATAGGGATTTTTCGAGTCATTGTTGAGACCGAAAAAGAAGCGTTTGCCCACACAAACAATTGAGGAGTTTCAGTAAATCCGTGCGAAGGAGAGAGAGGTCGAATAACAACTTAAAACAGATCTACTTTTTAAATAACTAGAAGATATCCAAACACTTAAAAAACTCATCGAATCTCAATAACGTAACGGAGTCATTGCTCAAAAGCTTGAACTTTAAAGCACCAAGGGGACGTTATCATATATTAGCAGCACAATTTTGGGAGATCAGAGGGAATTTGTAACTGAAAAGAATATTCAGTTAGACACTAATGCTGACAAAGAGAGAAGGCTTGTTCGAAATTCTTCTCTACAACCATCATTATTTCATCCACCAAGTCCTAGACAAGTAAATATATAACCTATTTAATAAGAAACCAAAAGTCTAGCTACCCTCCTCGAATAGATTTGCAAATTTAAAGAGGAAAATATTTAGTTGAACAAGATATATGATCAAGAATGTCTTGCCTTAAAGTTTAAAAAGGGACAATGCCATAAAATTATTGGGTAGTATCAACGTGTGAGTAAATAGATATTGGTTGGTCGATAAAAATTGAAGCAAATAAAATTGAACTAACAATGGAGATACTAACGATGTTTTTAGCCAGTCCGGAGCAAGCGTAAGACATCTTCTGTTGAGAAGGGTAGATATTTTTGATTTGTATCTTTTGATAGAGTTGAATTTTCAAAATAAGGATTTGAAAGTGTATTTAACTGGATTTCAGGATTTAATAAGAATAATTGCCCTATCTGATAAATTGAATTCAATTATCACGTTCCGGGTTTTAAGCCTTAGAAATAATAATAGAGCATTAGGGAAGTTAGCTGGGAAAGTCATCTCCTATAACATCTCCCTCTGTTAATATGGACTCCATATGTTTAAATGAAGTCTAAATGATGAAAAAGTTACCATTTCTGGACCTGAGCTCCCACTTGTGGTAAATATATTACTATTTGCGTGTTAAATTGGCCGCTGTGCTGGTCTAGTAGATGGTGTGCAACCCATTAAAATATATGTATATTACAATATTCTTTTTGCTATGAATTTTGAAATCCCTCAAGAGAAATAAATATCCTGAAGGTGAAAGCCTCATTAATTTGGAGAGATATCTATCCAAAATTTAATTGCTTATGGTTGTTTGGCATGAATTGATTATGATAAATAACAAGGGATATGATGAAATATTAAATTCAATATTCATATTAATATCAAATGACGGGTAAATGATGATAGATTTAATTTAATTTTTATAATGCACGACTTGGACTCAGCTTCATTTCAAATTGAAATCATTTTAAGTTAAAGGATAAATAATAAAAAAAAAGAATAAACTCACCAAATCTAAGTTTGAATGATCAAAGACAAAAGGAAAATTTAGTTGTTTAAAGTTTACGAACAAAGAAACTTTTAGGAAAATATAAAATGTTAATTAGCCAAACATTGTTATATATGAGCAATTGACTTGGATTAAATATTTAGATAAGTTTTCATTATTTGATAGATTGATCTTTCTCTGTTGTGATAATATTATAAGTTGTGATATCCTTCCTATAAATCATCATTAGTAAATCCATAACTTAAAATAAGGATAAGAACATCAATTATATCACTCAACTGAAGAATGAGGATTGTGGTGCTTACGGACATGCAGGTTTAAGGCAATTTTGGATGAATATCGGCATTGACAGTCTTTATGAAAACATTTATGCTTTTTTATCAGCCAGGTTCTTCTTTTGCTATATTTTCTCTTGGATTGGAGGCTGTCCCTTTGCTTCTTTTAGAGCAAACTTTGGTTTTGTTCCCAAAGTAGTTGCTTTTCCTAAAGAATTTGATTGTATTCAGAGCGAAGTTTAAAATTTTACTAAATTAAAAGCTGATTTTGTTTCATGAGATTGATCAGACCTTAATTCGATGGAAAACCATAAGAGTAAACCGTAGAAAATTAAGGATGAGCGTATTCAGTCGGCATCACAAAAAATTTACGCATAAACGAACTATCCATATTGATTATTTTATATTAAATTTAGTGATCTTTAATGAATTTCGCTTAGAACTAATATATAGAAGAGATAAATTCTATGAAACAGTAAGCATCTTCTTGAAATTGAGTTTGTTGCTTTTCATTCTGCCTGTTTTTATTGTTTCATTTAATTTTGAAACAAATTTATACGAGTTTGTTTGTTTTGAATAAATATGCAAAAATTGAAAATAATTAATAAAAAGAGTGATTTTCAGATAAAATGGTTTAAATATCATCGGTAGGTGTCCTTTAAACTAATTAAAATCCTACTTGATGTTTGACTATTAATTGAATTATAAGCAAAGCTACGAAAAGAATTTATTCAAAAATGCAAATACTAATCATACAATGACCACCATCAATACAAAACTCAACAGGTGTTTATATTCATGAAACTTCTCGTTTTTGAATTCATTGACTAGAGAATTTAATTAATCATATAACTTTTATATTCCCAATAAAGGTCATCAAAGAAAGTTAGAAAACCAAGATAGATTATTATATTTAATAAACTAATTCAATATTGAACTCAGGTAAATTTACAACAATCAAATTATATGAACTTTTGCAATCCAAGGATGAATAACAAGTATAATCAGAATCCATTTTCATTTTTAGAATTCAATGATGATCAATTAAACTCCAATAGTCATTTTGTGAGGGTTTTGTGAATAAATGTTGTATCTTATGAATAATCTTAAATTTACATGTTTGAGTTCCAAGATCAATAAATTTCATTTATAAATTTTTGTAATAGACTCTATATTTTATACTTATCTAATAATGATGAATGCAAATACAAAAAAATATCTCTTTTTTTTAATTAATGATCAAAATATAATTTTGTTATCTTTAGATAATAAATTTAAATTCGGTAATAATTACATATAATAGATGAGACTCACATCAGATAGCTATTTACAAAGCTTGTATAGTCTTGCTATAATTCTCCTTCTCTCCACAGAGAAAGAAGCTACCTTTTCTACCAACCGCAATCGTCTCATCACAGAAAATGTCAAGATTCCTCATGGCTTCCCAAAAGTTGTTGGTATGCTTAGACAAAGATTATTTGCAAATTCTGACTTGTTCTTTTAACGAAGACTATATTTTTTCTGTGAATTCGAGAGTGGGAATTTTATCTCCCGTTCTTTTGGACAGCGTCTGCTCCTCATACTCAATATTTCTGGTCATAAACTCTAGATTTTATCTTTACTCAAGCCTTAGCTATGATTTCAATTTATAACCATAATCGTTCATGAACTGAAGACTATAAAGATAGGTAAGATGCATGAGGATACTTGTTAATTTACTGAGCAAGTTATTATTATTATTTGTCCAGAATTAATGAGGGTTATATAATTGATTTTTGCGAATTAGCAGCAAAATAGTCAGGAAAATGCTCAGTAATGTTAAGTGCTTCGGATATACTGCACTCAGATCCAAAAATTGAGCTTTCCCAATACCAAAGTCCTTGATAAGCAAATCCCTGAGGCCAACCCATGAAATTCTTTGATCGGGGATAGGTTTTAGCATAAGTTTAATAATTTTCACCAATCCATCGATATTTTCTTTCCGAGAAGGTTTGGAATAATTGATAATTAATAAATCTCCATTAAAATATGCTTCCATATCTGAAACTTTAATTGTGCCATTCTTTTCCAGTTTAAAAGGTATTTTTTTGAAAATCATCTCATAGAGAATAATTCCCATAGACCAAATATCGGCTGAAGAAATTGGTAGCCTTTGTTCATACGTTAGGTAATTTTAGGGAGCTAAGTAGTTAAATGTACCAAATGCATTGTTATTGTACTTTGATATCTGAGATCTTTGAGCTGTTTGTGAAGACCCAAAATCACAAATTTTGTAGTAATTTTCTCCAGAAGCAATAAGTATATTTTATGGTTTTAGGTCGAGATGCATCAATTTGTTTTTAGTCAGCTGCAAGAAGGCAGAAACCATCTGTACTAGAAAGGAGATCAATTGCTTATTGGTGTATTCTTTGGTCGTTATTTCAGAGCGAAGGGATCCATTGGCCAGTTCCATTACGAAGTTTAAATTATTTTAGTCTTTATCGTAAAAGAAATCGTGCAATTTTACGATATGATCGTTCAGCAATGCGGTTAGGTTTTATATTTATTTCAACTACTACTCGATGGCCAAGGGATGAACTGCCACCTGTTTGATAGCATAGTTTGTGTTAGTTTTCTTGTGCCTAGCACGAAAAACGCAGGCGTAGGTTCCCTCACCCAATTTGGAAAGAATTTAATAGTTTTTGTCGACTGATTCTATAGGCGGGGCAACTGATGAATCGAAATGCATTTCTTGACTGTCAATATTTTATTAATCACATATAGCATTGAATAAGCAAAGCCAGCCAGTAACAGAAAAAGGAAAAAGATAGTTGATTGAAAAACAGCAATAAATATCAATTGTATTGATAAAAGAATTTTAATATAAGATAATTAAATTTTAAAGTTTATACGCCTGAAAATATATTGACAGGAGAATTTTTGTATGATAAGATATATCGTGTTGATATTTTTGGATAAATTTAATTTAATCGTGATTTCTGTTGAATTACTTCAAGAGGTACTGTTTTGAGACTATTTTGCAGATTTAAATCATAATTTGACCAAATTGTAGCTGCAGAAAATATGAAAAAATATCATTTTTCCAATCTCAAACACAATATTAACAAATAGTTATTCTATCTATACAATTAATATAGCAGAAGGTTTTTTTATATTTATATATTCCTTAATTAGCCGATTTAACGATATTACAATTTTTAATTAATTGTGCAATCAATTGCTTTTAATTTCAATAAACAGTAGATCCAAATATATCCATAAACATGTATAAAATAAACATTCCAAAATATTAACTCTACTATCACGAGGAGTTCCAATGAAGACCATCCATGAGTCTGTTAATTGGTGAATTGTTATTCCAAAGTGTCCATTTTAATTAGGTATTTGGTTGTTTCTACTGAAAGAAATGATTATTTTGTTATAGCTGAATATTTTTAGCCAATGGAGCAACTCTATGCTGATACATTTCTCTACTTTTGATTTTGGGATGAGGTGCTTTGGAGTCGTTCTCCTCGAATTGAATGTACACTTCACTTCTAAATTATTGTTTAGGCTTTTCAATACTCTCCTTAGAAGTTGCTTGGGTGAGGACAACTTTTTTCTGACTATTACTTCTATTTGAAATCGATAGAGAAAATTTTCTAGCAGTTGGAGATTGGTTAAGAAAGGAGTCATTGATGGGGCATTGCTTTATAGGGCATCTATTGATATTCATCTATTTCAGAGGAGTTTATACTAATTTATATTGAGTTTAGTTTCAATTAAAAATTTCAAGTTAAAAATTAATGGAAAATGAGTAAAATTAAAGTCGCCATCCTAATCCAATAATTAATAAAAGGTGATTTACTTTTCTATAAAATATCAGAATTGGCTCCTTGATAAATTTGATAATCGATGACTAACCATTTTAAGTTTGATTATTGAGCTAATTTATCATAATGATAAATTAAGATTAAAAGTTGTGATTAAATATTTAAAAAGGCCGAAATAATATAATCAATCCATTTTTTATTCATATCTTTATTCAGGAAGACCACTAATAAAAATACGACCACTAATTCTATTCATTACTTTACTTTTCTATCATCCAATTTAACTCACCAGCATTGTGGACGTTTAAATCGTACACATTTCAATTTTATTGATAACCCTCTTATAGGATTGATAAATTTATCAATGTCGTTCCAAGGAATTAGAAGGATCAGGTAAGCTCGCAGAGAATCTCCTATGCTCTTTGAAAGTACACAGCTGGTACATCCAAATGCCATCAAACCAGTTCAATTCAATTTTAACCTTAAATCTTGTCTACTGAACAACGATATTCGCAACACAAGAGACTCTGAAATCAAAGGATAATCTAACTACTGGCAAACCAGGAAAGGCAGCTTAGCTTTGGGACCCCATTCCAAAGAAAAAGACAAGAAGACACTCGTCGGAAATTTCCTGTACTATTTAAAAGATACAGCCACATAAATCTTGATAATCTGCGCGCATTGAAATCCAACCGAGAGTTCAAGAGTCCTCCTCCAGATACCTCCAACACTGAAAGGCAAACATCCAACAAAAGCAATACCGAAGACTACGAGAGGTAAATCATAGCCAAGATTTCACTATCATCATTTTCCTTAGATTTTGTGGTAGGTAAGGGTGGTTTCGGGAAAGTATGGAAAGTGCACTAAAAAAGTACAAACCGGATATACGCAATGAAATAGATGTTAAAAGTGAAAATAATATCCAAGCGTTCAGTGCATTCTGTGATGAACTAGAAGCATTTGCTTCAAAAATTGAAAAGCCCCTTCCTCGTCAATATGATGTACTCATTTCAAAACAGAGAAAATCTGTTTCTTGTCATGGACTACTGCAATCGAGGGGATCTTCGATATCATTTGGGAAATAAGAGAAGATTTAGTGAGGAGGAGACTAAATTTTTTGTTGCTTGTATTGTGATCTGTTTGGAGTATTTGCATGCGAAAAAAGTTATACATCGTGACTTGAAACCAGAAAATTTAGTAATTGATGATAGCGGTTATCTTCGAGTAACGGATCTGGGAGTATCTCGATAAGTGAAGCCTAATAACTCTGAGGATACGAGTGGAACTCCGGGATACATGTCTCCTGAAGTTATTTGCAAAATGAATCATTCCTACCCTGTTGATTATTTTGCACTTGGAGTAATTGCCTATGAGCTGATGATGGGTAAAGTATCAATTAAATTACTCAGAGACCCTACGTGGGTGCTAATCGAAAAGAAATTAGAGAGAAGATAATGGCCAAACAGGTGCAGCTTGATTAAAAGCCTCCCTTTGGATGGAGTAAGGAAAGCGTTGATTTTATTAATCGTCTCATCCAAAGAAAACCTGAAAATCGGTTAGGCTACACAGGAATTGATGAATTAAAACAGCATCCTTTTTTAAGAAGGATTGATTGGTAAAAACTTGAACAGATGAAAGTTACATCTCCCTTCATGCCACCGGTACCATTTTACTGATTGAGACCATTGAATAAGATTACTCCAGCTACAAAGAGTGCATATCTGAGGATACTTAAATCCAAGATATTGAGGAGTACAAAATGATACTGAGGCATAAGGACACACTGTAGGCTTTTATTGGTTACGAATACAATACTGCCGGTTTCAGCAGAAATAAATCCGAGAAAAGGTAGGTGGAGCCTTCTCGCACCACAATGGCTCTCCGAAAACGCAAATGAGCGCTTTTGATAATAATAATTTCATATTAGCAGATCAAATAGCGTTTCAAGTCAGCGTACAAATAAATTAAATAAAACCAAAATTAGAAAATAATGTATTTCATAGACCAACCAAGGAATTTATTAGAGTCGCTGTTTTTGATGCTGGTTCAACTCGTGAATGCACCAACGAAGATAAATTTTGACGCGATGATGTAAAATTCTGAAGAGGTCGATCTTTTGCATTATTTTGCATCTATTCGACGTAGCACAACTTTTTAACAGTGTTAAATATCGAAAATTACTATTTTTTAGGTTATTTGCGGGCTTACAATTTGCTTTTTGCCTATTTTGACGATACTCCAGTGACACTGAGCTTCTGCTTTTGATAGTGCGGCCACCCTGATATTTGAGCACCAGGTTTACTACGCGTAAATATTCTGGCTGAAAGATTTTAGGGACATTATTGAGTGACTTACTACTAACGATGAAACCTCTCTTTGAGTGCTAGCTCCATTCCTCTAAATTGATGGCTACTCATAGGATCTTATATTAATTTTATTATATGCATAACTTCGAATACGTCGAGAATATCAATGGTATTTGGTGAAAACTTAGTGAATATATAAGTATCTACCAAAATTATAGCGTTGGATAAAGATTATACTTATGAAACAGCTTGCTGATAGAAATATCCACGAAATGTATATCCAACAAATCGTAAAAATATGGATAATCAATGATACTCCGAAGTTCCTTTTCCCTTCCTGTTACTTCCAAAACATTTTACGTTTGATAATTTAGCTAAGCGGGTACCGAACTGAATGGCCCTTTTCTTGAAATAAGACGATTTATCTAACCCAAATTATCTAGCTACTTTTCTCAACAACATTTTCTCGCCGTTACCCTCAGTAAGCTTTTAAAGAGGTACTTTTCTTAAATATGTCCACAGTGGTAGATAGAGAAAAGGGTATCTTGCCTCTTTTCCATTCATTCCAATGGCTCGATCATCCCGACCCAAATTCCTTATCCATAGTCGTTCCATATCAAATATCATTTAATTCTCCATCTCCTCATAGCCTGCTCGTTTGTATGCAATACGGTATCTCGAATATCCAGCAAAGATTTAATCAGCTCCCAATCCAGTCAATACAATTTTAGCATTGGTGCCAGCACTAGCTAAATTCAAAGCCGCAGCGATGTTAAAATCCATATGAGTTGATTTAGGATAAATGCTTTGAATAAGTGATTTTTTTATCTTTTAGATGTTGTCCAAAGTTTTGTTGAGCAGGATTAAGTTAAATTGACGGCTGGGGTTGAGAGAACGTAACTACTCGTATGATATCTTAGCCGATTCACGATCAGGGGCATCTTCACGAAATGACAGATTTACAAGATCAATCTCTTCTTATTTTGGCAGAGTCAGATCAAGGAGACGAGCAATCAGCGTTGAATCGATTCCTCCCGAAAACAGGACAGCTATTTTGCACCCAGTTTACTTATTGCTCGTGCAAAAAACTCCCTTGATGCATCTAATGATTTCTCTTATACTTTCAACCAACAGTTTCTTTACGGTTGCTAGTATATTCTAAACACTATCGACTTATTTAACCATGCCTATCTTCTTCAGGTCAATTTGGTGGATAAATTGATGTGTCCAGAAAGCCTATCCATTTCTAAGATGAATTGAAATCAAAGAATTTGCTGGAACTTAGAATAGCTGTTTGCCTTTGCTAGACAACCACTATGCCTCATACTTGGACTTCCATGATTATTCGTTTTCATCCTCCACGCTTACAATGTTTTCGCCAATGACCTCCTCTTTGCCCATAAATTACTAAAAAGGAACACTAGACAAGACTAAATGATTTTCACTCATGCCCAGCAGCAAACTTCGCTTACCGAAGTAATCCTTCATGATGAATATTTGATCTCCCTCAACTAAAATAATGGCATAATCCCCTCTGATTTGGCCTAATACTTCTAAAATCTTTTCTTATGAGCCTTTGCAGGCCATGAGTGTCCTGTGCAGCCATTTTGAGTCATTTTAGTCACACTACTCATTAATCGGTGGTAAGTTGCCTGTTTCCCAAATTTATCCATTAAATAAAAAGTAAGAGCCAGGGGTTTAGGTAATATAAGAATGAGTGCCTCTGAGATGAAGTATAGATTGTATACCCAAAGCATCACCTTTATAAATTTAATTTCCGTGCTCCTTTCCCACTATTTCGTAGTTTGTCTTATACATATCGATATGGTGGGCAATGAACCTATCCGGTCCTCTTCTACCCAGACATCGCTAAATTTTGGGGATATCTGGCGGGGGCGGCAACATTAACTTATGGAGTTGTATGTGTTTGTTGAGCGGAAGGACTTCACTATCGGGAGAGGGGTTATAGGTTTGAAAGAAGTTGAAGTTGAAATGGTGCTGTTCGATTGGTATGTTGAGAATTAGGCAGATTCCGCACATCAAATAATTATATTCTAGAGCAGAAATACTTTGTTTAAGTATGGTTATAAAAGAAATAGTCCTAATTATGACTATGCTCTTGTGATACTTTCAACTTTATTGTCATCTCACTTCCAATCTTATTCCTCCAATTATATTGTAAATTCTGGTATATTATTTTATTCAAATAATTGCAAACCAGATGAAATGCTTTGATACCTGCTTCAGCAGTTCGAATTCTGTTAACAACATGGTGAACCGTAACACAGGAGCACCCATCAAATTTAATATCAATTAACTCGAGGAACTACGCAAAAAGTACACTCAGAGACATGCAGATTCATAAAAGTTTCCGGATATAAACAGGATATTACTTCTTAGTTCTTCAAGAGAAATATGGGTGTGCTCGGCCTAAAATGCGCGCAGTAGTTTTCGGAGAGGCTGTTTAACGCTTTCGATCTGGATAACGATAGCAAAGTAAATCTGGAGTAAGGCAGATATCTTTTCAGGATTTCGTCGAATACATGTAAATTCTGAAGTGTGGTTCTGATAAAAATAAAGCACGTATATCCTTCAAACTGATCGCTCCAAAAAATTCAAACAGAATTAGCCAGCTGAATTTTATGTAGTTTCTCAATGACTTTTTCCTCTCTTGGTCCTCCATCACCAACATCAACATAACTTCTGAAATTAAGGAGAGAACCAGTCAATATGTGGGCTTTCTCTTTAATAAAGTAAAGCACGAGACTGGCAAATCCTAAATCGATTTAAAATACTATGTTGATAACCTATACAAAGATAAAGAGTATATGGAATCGTTTGAATTCATTACACAGGGTATGGCGGATATCTTCATCCATGATAAGATGTATTATGAGAAGAATCCCGAAGCCATGCTCTTTAAAATTGTCAAATAAATCAGGGAAATCAATGATACCATGTTCCAAATGAATAATGAGGAGTCCATGTTTTATCAGCCGATTAAAATTTAGGAATCAATTAAAAATTTGCCCGATTATAGTCTTAATCTTTTCAACAAGCCTCTCCCAAAGAAATTTGTGAACAGAGCGTCCGAACAATTCAATGAAATTCCTTATCAGCAATCAAAATTGGCATATGAAATGAATTCAAGACAATCTTATCCAGCAAAAGACACCAGTGAAACTTTTTAATACACTAAAGTCCAAAATTCCCTCAACTAGCCTAGTGGTGGCCAGTCTGTGAAATAACTGAATGAGACCTCTCTTCTGATCTCTCTTCAAAAAAAGTTTAGCTTTATTAAATAAAAACTTGAAGGGATTGTCCAATAAACAAAAATCATATACGAATCCCTTCGTGAAAAATTTTAAGTCCCCCACGACAATAGACAGAGTAAGTTCTAAACTATTAAAAATGTGCACAAGCGTATTCACAAAAACTAAGGAAATATGATCTTTATTGGAGATGATAACTGGAATTTAGTGTTGAACATGATGATCGGAATCCAGATGGCTGTTCGGAGCGTGAAAGGATTTCAGGAGATGATATACGAATAGCCAAAAGATTTTGGACTTAAATATTATTTTTAACTTATTCCACGGAGATTCGGAGACGAGGAGTACACTTCAACCATCTACTCTTTTACTGATTATGCTCCCAACACATTCAACCACATACGTAAGCTTTTCAAAATTGACAATGAGGAATACATCGGTAGCATTGGTCCAAATCGATTGATGGCCTCTCTGATGATGGGCTAGGTAAATTCTATGACCTCGTTGACTAGTCAGGGTAAAAGTGGCAGTTTTTTTTACTACACTGCTGACGGCAAATACATGTTAAAGACAATGAGTTATCGTTAATACAAACTTCTAAAGAGTATTCTCGAAGACTATTATTACCATCTCAAGAAAAATCCAGAATCAATGATTATTAAATTCTATGGATTGCATAAACTCATCTAGAAGAACGAGAAGGGGGATTAAATTAATCGGAGTTACTTTGTTATCATGGCTAATGTCTTCAGCACAAAGGAAAGAATTGTTTAGAGGTATGATCTAAAGGGCTCGTGGATTGGAAGGGATACAACCGATACTGATCCCTCTGCCACAAAGAAAGACAATGATTTCAAAAAGAGGGCACCTATTTACTTACAGGAGAATCAACGCGCTAAACTTCTAGAAATCATTCGTAGAGATGCTGAATTTTTTGAAAAACACGAAATCATTGACTATTCACTGCTGATTGGTGTCATTAAGAAGAATGATGATAAAAGCTAGAATTGGGATGGTTCTCGTAATTTTAAAGAAGAAGATAAAGAAATACCTCATTGCCGATAATCCAAAATATTCTTGTCTGCAGCCATGGATGAGAGCACAGAAAGCTACATCTTCGGTATCATTGATATCCTCACTCCGTATGAGTAAATATCAAAATATTTAGTTCTAAAAAGGTTTTCGAGTATTATTTTAAACGCCTGATCTATGGAGAAGGAATTTCCGCCATTCCCCCTAAGGAGTATTGTGCTCGATTTTGTAATTTCTTTTAAAAGACTGTCTTTCCTCCTTCACTTATGTCTGCAACGAGCATTAGAAAACACATTTGACGAATTTATTGAGTTGATATTGATTTTAAGTCAATTTACTGATTAATGAACATATACCCTAAAAATTGAATAATAATTACAATGATGATAGACGGAGCCCAATTTCTTTAATAATTTCTGTACGCCGAGCAGTGCGAACTATGGGATATCGAAAGTTTGGAGCCAACTCAGTTCGTGCAACACCTTTTAGCCTTCCCATTCACCGGTTTTGAATAACGGTTGATAGGTTTACTGCATCAAGCGATGTATGAGTACAAAGCGTAGCGCGCAATTATGAAGTACATTTACATAATTGACAAACTTATAAAGGTGCCGAACTTTATGCCAACAATTCACAATACCATAGTGGATATCTACAGTGATTTATTCATGTTTCTGTTAGCACAAAAATGTCAGAATTAAATTGATGAACTGAAAATACTAAGAAAATACTGGGTTGGCAAACTGCACCCCTTTTTGCTGAGTCAAATTAAAGATAGAATATTCTCGAATACCAATATTGATGTCGATGGCGGTTTCAAACAGGAAACCATCAATAGAATTAAGGACTTCTACACCAATAAACTTCAACTTGCCCCGGAGGAAATCAGTTTTCATCTACCTTATTCTCAAAAGTATTCAAACGAGGGACGAGTTAATAGCCAACGATATATGGTTGACAGTAAACCGATTTATCCCATTTCCAACCCAAACTATAACTCAAGTTACAATAATGGCAACAACAGTCTTCGATATCCCTTAGCTCCTCCAGCACCATTATACAACAACACTTTCATTCCTACTCAACCCCTTATGACCCAAAAGCAGCCTATGCAAATACCTCATATTATTAATACCGATGTGAACCAAAACGAAGAACTAAAGAGAAAACGACTAGCGTCAGAATAGACGCGAGTGGCTCTGAATATGAACGGAGCGTCTTACGACTAGCCAAAACCAAGAAAAATCCCACATAAAAACTAGGTGATCATTGATTATAAGTTTATGCTATCTAAATTGAAACAAATGAATTCGTTCACTTGTAGGGAGTGTGGGCTCAAATTCTGCACAAGTGAGACTCATTAAACTCATAAAAATTAACATTTCCGGGAGAAACTGGGCAAAATTTAGAAAAATAACAGACAAGTCAAAAAATACACACTCAGTAACACTGATCATTGGACCAACGATCAAGACGATCTCAATCTTACTACTGATAAATTTTGTATTCCCGTTCCCAATTAACCTTATTACTCTAAGCGTTGTGATTTCTGTTGTGCTGAAATGAATATTTAGTTTAGAGCCGATCATTGGGTCTATATCAATGCGACGACTGTCAAATTAGACGGAAACGAGTCCATTCTGCACAAAAGTTGCCAGTTGGCTTTGGATATGTCAAGTGAGTCTGAGTAATAAATGGTATGAGTTCTGATACTGATAAAAAACTAAAATTGATTTCATAAGAGGCTTTTTATGCTGCTCTTGTCCTCAATATATATTTATTAATATTTATTATCAACGCATCTCGAAAGTTGAGTTTATCTGTCTGCCTGGATAAATATTGAGAAGATGTTTTTGACTAAATATTTTTTGTCTATTTTTTAATGAAGCAAATTTGAAATAATCTTTAAGTTAAGTCGAATGCTAACTGGCATACTTCTGCGAAATATATGTAAGATCAGGACGTCAAGCAACGTTACTGTTAATAATCATTTACCCCCCTTTCCCTATATTTTCGGAGGACTCAAGGAACATCTTCCGTAAAATGCTCAAGTATAATTTCTCGGAAAGAAACATATAGTGTAGTTTCACAAAATCTTCTCAAATGTGCTTCAGGCCATATAAAAAAAAGACAAAGCATTACTGCAACCGCTTATTTAGCATAAATTATTAGATGCTCTACTTGCTCCTGAGGTTTAAGTTAAACTTGTAAACCCAGAATCTACAGCCGAAATGCTCTTTACTCGATTCTAATTAGGCATTGGAGTCAAATTTGAACGTAATAATTAGCATTTTATATCACCGATGCAAAAGGATCAATTTTGTGTTTATATGCCCAAGGACCCCACTGCAACTATGGCCGTTTTAAATAAAGGAATCCCCATATTGGTTTCTTATCACATGATTTTCAAAGGCGGACCAGTGTTAGTAATCAAGAATAACGGAAAAGCAGCAGACTTAGAAGCACATAGTTTCGTTTTATAGCAGTAACTTTTAAAGAATCCTCAAGATTTAATGAGTTTCTCTCAAGTCGGAATGGATCCTTCCAAAATGTAAGAATTCAAACGCCACCTTTTCAGCAGTAATAATCCTTGGAAAATTGGAAATATTGACCATTTTTTAAAATCAAGGATCCAATAATGATAAAAGTAATTCTCCCAATTGTAAATTGAATCATTAATTATTATTGATTGGATATAAATTTTTAATTAAATTTAATGTTCTCAGCTCAGCTATTGAGAAACATATGCAGGATAAGGACATCTGGCCATGTTTCTCAAGGCTAAATAATCTCTCCAAATTTAGGCCCCTTTCCTTATATATTCGGAGGATTTAAGTAACAGTCTCCATCCACTTATAGGGGTGTGGTATAAAATAATCCTGAAATTCACAAAACTATTCAAGAATTTTTATGGGCAATCTAAAAAAAAGACCAGAAACTGTTATCTTCGATGGTCTTACCCCAATTATTAAATCCCCTCCTTGCTCCCGGAGTGGAAGTCAAAATTGTTGGTGAGAATTAAAAGGCTCTGACGATCTTAAACTTTTAATAATTTGGAATGATGTCCAGATTTTAGCGTGGAAATCAATAATTTTAAGTGTTGAACAAGAATCATAAATCATGTCTTTACGCTCCATCGGCAGGAATAAAAGCGTTATTTACTGAGGAAACTCAATAATTCACATGTTTGGTCTCAGTTCATTTGTCTGTCCAAGGTGGACCACAATTGATGCCCAAAGATGAAAATAAGCCATATAGCCCTGAACAACATAGTTTAACCTTGGAAAAGTAAGGCGTTATAACACTTAAAGACGTCTTCAAGACTCTACTTCGCCTTGGCAGATTGCAAGATCTAATTAAAAATAGCAAAAATCCTTGGAAAGTGGGAAATATTGATAATTTTTTAAAACCAAGGATAAATAGATGATTTCATTTACAATCTATTAATTGTGATTAAAATTTCATAAAATTAGTTAGTTGAATTTTAATCCAAGTTGATTTGAATTATTTAGATGCCAATATCGAAAAGAATTTAGTCCTCAATCAATTATATATTATGGCAATATTAAAATATATGATTGTTCAATCAGTTGCCATTCATATTCATCCGAAGAATATAACGAATTCGAGCCTGACTCTTGCTGTAAACGATGTACTCGTTGTGACCCATGTATGATCCCGAGCCAGTAGGCTTTGGTGCTCCCTTTGGAACAATAACTTCCTTATGCTTTACATAGCTGCTCTCAGGAGGAGCCTGCGCACCATAACACTTAGTCGAGTTCTTCTTCTTTTTTTACATCTCCTCCTTGGCGCTGGAGTTTGTATTGATCAAAATGTTAGGATCACCGACTGCACCCTAAATAGCATAAATAATACTTCAATCAGGAGAATTAGAGCTGAATCTTGCCCGTAAGATCGACAATAGTTTATACTTTTTTCAGCCATGTCCGCCAAGTATATACCCTTACCGAATAAATAACCTGAAACTGGTGCTTCAGGGGGGGCAATTCTAAGTCCTTGCGAAAGAATGCCGACAAAATTAGAGACTCTAGATCCATGCCATAAAAGCATATTATTTCCAATCTTTTTGTTAAACTATTTTTGTTATTCGTCTCTAACAACTTAATACACTTCTCCAATTTTGACTTTACTATAACATCCCTTTGTATTATCGAAATACTCCTCAAGTAGTTTATAATCTGCAGATTTTGAGTCAATTGTTTTGATGCCGCAGCCAAGTTTTTTGTAGTTTTGATCAAGAACAGATGATTCATCATTTGTTTTTTGATCTAATAGTTTTGATGTAATCTTGAGATCAGAAATCGTCTCGAGCATTTTAAGCTTTTACTTAACTTTCTCTTCGTTATCAAGAATGAAATTGGCCATTTTTTGAAATCCGAAATCATGTGGAATTAACGTATAGAATTAGCTGGACAACGATTTACAAGCATCTTTATCCTTATTCTTTACGGCATTGGTTAGTTTAGTGAGGACTGTATATGCTTCTTTAATGGTAGTATCTCCTAGTTTTCCCAAGGGCATTCTCTTTGCATCATACCCTATCTCTTTCATTGTATTATTCATGATGTTTACATCAAAAATAAGGCTGATAAGCTTCTGAAGGCCAGCATCAATCTTACTTGCCACGTTCTTCTTTTCATCTTTTCCTTTGGCTTTGGGTTCATCTTTAACTTCCTCATCATCATACTTAATTTCTATTTACTTATAGTCACCTTTAACTGTTTTATCGTGATATTTAGAGTTAAATTCCCTGATAGCTACTTCTTTGGGCATTGCACCTTTTAAAGCATTTTGTCCCGGAACTCCTACTCTTCCCCACCTATTCCAAATAAAAATATCTCCGCTCGCTTCGTTTTGCAGGACCTGGATAATATAGAATTTGTTGTTATTTTGATCCAAATTAGCCTGATTAAGTGTGGCACTGTAAATTTTTCCTGCTTCTTGATAAACACGGTAAGAATCTTTATTCTGCACTAAAGAATCAACGGCAGCACCCCCTTTTGTAATCACCTTAACAATCTTCTCTTAGGATTTAGTTTTTTTAATGCCATTGGTTGTGTCTTTTTTATCAGCCGCAACTGGAGCATTTCTTTTTCCGTTCTTTGCAGGAGAAGGATCTTTTTTGGGGCTTGGATCCTTTTTGGGAGATGGAGCTCTCTTAGGCGTACTTTTTTTATATATCTTAGGGGTACTTTGCTTTGCATCTTTTGCAGGAGTAGTAGATTTAGCCGCCACATTGCTTTTAGTGGCTTTAACAGGGGCTAGTGGATTTGGCTTAGAATTTACTTTCGCTTTGGAAGTCGATTTGGGATCAACTTTCTTTGTAGAATCCTTCTTTTTATCTGTACTTTTGGAGGTATCCGCTTTTTTAGCGTCTACTTTGGCTTGTTTGGCTTTGAGTTTAGATGGCATCAGATATAATTATATCTTCCGCAAATTTAACCAGCTATATTAGATATATTCTGATAAATTAATTTGGCGGAATAAATTAATCCAAACCAAATTTCTATTTTCTCCTGAGAGTTAGATGAAATTAAAAAATATTTCATTGATGACTAAAATTAGTATATAAATCCATATCACTCGTATATTTAATTTGGTTCAACTATATAACCAAAATTGATAAATACTTTACTGTTAAGGCTGTTATTTAGTCGTGAATAGCTTCATGAATGAGAGAATTCGGCAATAAATACAATGCAAAACAATTGAGTACGTCCACTGTTCAAGTATAAAATATAATACTATCTTTTGCAATGTAAATATTCTTTCTCCTTATATAATCTCATTTTAAGCTTCACGAAATCTCAACTTCATTTTTTTCCTTTTATTCGAATCTGATATTTAAGAACAAATTATTTCGTTGAAATTAGAATAATTTCCTGATCAATTTTAGTAAATTTATCAAATTAACACAAGCAGTATTTGAAAGTTCTTCTGAGCAGAAATTATTTAAAATTTAGATTAAAGGGATGATAAGATTATGCATATACACAATAAAGATTTTTTTAAATCAAAGAAGCCCTTTAAATTTTGTGTCAAACTCAGGAGAGTCAATGCTCCTAAAAAATAGTCTCCTACTCCCAATCAACGAAATTCTTAAAATCTTCTTGGAAAATCGAAGCTGAGTTAAGCAATTCAGCGACTGTTTATGAGGAATCAATCTTGTCGGGAACAATCCAAATTTTGTTTGAAATCTCTATTTTAGTGTGTTTTTTTAGTTCAATAACTTTAGATTGTGAATTGCATCTATATCTGAGAGAACTACTCCCTTATTTACTTTTAAGCAAATGCTTGCGAGGAACCTTTAAATTTTAAATTTTCTCCATTTTCTTTTAATTGATGTCATAATGTATATTTGGTAAGCTATCTATATTTACATATTTTCTGATACCAAAAATTAAACTTCTTTAAACAAAAAACAAAGAAATAAAGTAAGAAGGCACAATCATCAATATAACAGGATAGGAATAATATTGGATAGCAGAAAAGTGTCATTTTTTGATTGTAATAAATTTTGGCAAATTCAAATTTGGAGCAATGTATTCAATCTATAATAGTCAATCGACGGAGATTCTTGAATATTTTATAATTAAGAACGATATTGCAAGGATGCAACTAGATCGTAATTAATCTTGAGACTCAAATTTTAATCATTATTTTATAAATTAAACACTTAAATAAAGACTCAATTATATGCCTTCTTTATCGTGATTTCTGATTAGAATATGGATACTATTACTATATTAATGCAATTAATATCATGTAATTCTTTCTAATTTCTTTGCTAATTTAATTAAAAAATATATTTATCAACTGCCATATAAGACTATCTGTTATAATTCTTCTATTGGCCATACTCATGAACTAATTTTAGATCCTCAAGGAGTTGGGAGCAGGTAGCTTCGGTCGAGTCGTCAAAGTACGTAAGCATAAGCAACACAACTAAGTTTATGCTATGAAACAGATCAAAATGACGCAACTCAACACTCACGAAAAAGATAATGCACTCAATGAAATCCGTTTGCTAGCGTCTATCGATTCTCCCTATATAATATCATATAAAACTGCCTTCTTCGAGTAATTTGGCAGCACTCTATGCATCATCATGGAGTATGCAAACGGTGGAGATTTAGCAGTATTTTTCCTTTTATTTAGGAACTCATCAAAAAAAAGATTGAAAAATGCCAGAAGTTCAAAGAAAATTTCATCTGGTAGGTCGCCTCAAATATTCTCAATGGACTCAAGATACTTCATGATAATCAAATTGTCCATCGAGATATTAAACCAGCTAATATATTTTTTGTTGATGGAATGGCCAAAATTGGAGATATGAATGTATCAAAGGTACTGAACAATAAATATGCCTCCACTCAAACAGGTACACCTTACTATACAAGTCCATAAATTTGGAATAATACTAAATACGATGAAAGAGTTGATATTTGGGCTTTGGGATGCTTACTGTATGAGCTTGCAGTACTCAAACCACCATTTATTGCTCGAGATTTTCCTACCTTGAGTAGGAAGGTTATATTGGGTTATTATGAGCCTATTTCCTCAATATATTCAAGAAAACTCTCTGAATTAATAAGAAACTGTTTGATTGTAAAAAGAAATGATCGACCAACAGCCCGTGAACTATTAAAAGATAGTATCTTTATTGAAATGCCCAGTCATTATTAGGGTTAAATCGAATTGCTTAATACCATTCATTGCCCTAAAATTCTCAAGATGTTGCAAAACAAATTACCTACATCGAAATCAGTGAAGAGATTGATATCTCTTTAAGATATTGAAAGATAGCTGTAAAAATAAAATAAATAAATATATCTGAAGAGTACGAAAAAGATTGCATCAAGTAAGCATATAGCTCTCCATGTGCCTTCCTGCAAACTAATAAAATAGATAAAATAATAAAAATAAAATTAAAAGATAATTGATATGGTGAAACCGCCGATGTTATCTCCCAATGAATGTGTAAAATTGCCTCGAATTTTTTCGCAAAAAAACATTGTTTTTTGATGATTCTTATATATTTTCATTTATGGCAAAAATAAAAAAACAAATCATTCGTATCTTGCTCTATATTGCTACTTGACAATTAAAGTAGTAAAATCATTATCTTAGGTGCTGTTGTGTGTACGCTGCTATTTATTCATAACCTGAAAAATAATCAGACACGCAATGCTCAACACAACTCTTTTCTTCTATTGTGAAAAGATTATACTTGATATCCACGCACTACTTGAAACACCTATCACTGATTTTAACGATCGAATTTGCTGAATTAGGCTAGTATTACATAATCTTCTCAATACTTATTGATCAGCTTGACTGTTCTCGTCGACATGAAACTAATAAAAAGCGTCCTTTCTGCCTCCAAGTCTTTCTCGAGTGGGCAGTAATCCAAAAAATTTACGATAGATGTCAATAAAAAATTGAGTGCCTTAGTTATACATCTATTATGACTTAAAATATGTGATATTCAATCGTAATGGAATATTGAAATGTTGATAATATCTTAACTGTCTCTTAAACAATAGGTGATTAATCGCCCATCATTCTTCTTCAGAAAATATTTGTTGTTATTCTTGATTTGAAGATATCCCCATTAAAGAGGAAGACTTTCAGTTCAAGAATTGATTACATTCCAGCTCGATGTTTAAATACAATTGAGATACTATCATCAAGATATTATGGGTTGAAAGAGTATGAAAAATTATTGATCAAAATATATAGAGAATATTTTCATTTCTCCTTTCCAATAAGGTTTCTATTTCTTAAGCTCGCTGCTAGATTATGCGATTTATTTTTTTCCTTTTTTGCATATTTTATTTATTTGAATAAAAAAATCGCAGCATACTTGGTCTTTCTTTGGGTTAAACCTTTGTGAATTTAATTGAAGATTTTTGTGAGTTTATTCTCTCTAGCAGAGCCATATTATTTTAAGTTGTCTTTTGCAGACTCATTTTCCTTTGATGAAGGAGTAAACTTGATCGGCGATTGGCCATAGTCTTTAAATTATTGCTATAAGAGGAGAAAGAACTTTTTCGGGAGTGATCACTTCTGATTGTTTTGATTGAAGAATAATCAGTGATAGTAGAAGGCAGTTTGATGTTATTTGTTGACGAATGAGATTAACGGTTCATTTATAATCTAATAATAGCAGCTTAAAGATGTCAATGCGAACGGATAACTATAAACCATTTTATCTGATGTATTGTTTGATGAAAAGGACTTTTGATCGAGTAATTTGGAATAAAGTTAATTAATAATGGATCAAAATACATTAGTTTCTAATGTTATAAAAATCACCCCATATACTGTGGATAAATGGGCATTTCCATAAAAGGATAGTAGAACAAATCTGGATATCTTTTCATAGTATATTCTCGCTATTATATTTTTAATTTGCCAATCTTTGTTAAAGTATTTGTATTTTTGTGATAAATTATCGGATTTTATTAATCCTCCCTTTTTACAGGTTATGAAACATACATAATTTCCTTCTACTCTTAACATTTAATTTAAATTTTATTTTTTTGCAATTAATACTGATTTTCAATATACGATAATTTCGACTATTCGCTTTTTTATAGGTAAGAATTAGGCTTTTATGGTCTTTCTGAATTCATCACTATTTCATTGTCATTGTCTTATTTTATGTCCTCAACATCTGCTTACTTTTTAATCGCTCTTGCCTATAACATCTTTTTAATATATGAGATGATAAATGATGGATTTGCTTTTTTGCTTCCGATTTTGCGAATATACCAATGATACCTATTCTTCACCATGTGCTATGTTCGATTAATTTGTAATGATTTTGAAACTCGGGACCACTTACATCCATAGTGACTTATTACATTAAAGAGTTCAAGATCTTCCTCCAATGTCCACTTATCTTTATTTACTTATGGATCCAAATGATTCCTCCATTTCTCACGGCATTGATTGAGAGTACGAAAGTATTTTCCATTGGAAGCTGTGTATAGGTCATAAGAAACCTCCCTCCATAAAATAGTGGAACCTTTATTCCTAATTAAGCTTATGAATACTTTTTGATACTTAATAAAAGTTGGTCAATTTCTTCATTACCCCAGTATTAAGAAGGGCCTTGCTTTTGATGAATGAATACTTTCGACTCGTATTTTAGGAAATTAAGAGTTTTTGTTATAAAGATTGCTCCTATTTTTTTAAAATGATAATCAGTCTAATTTAAAATTATATTACAAAGTCGTTTATTTATACATCTTGAGTAATTGAGAGGTAGATTAAAGTCCAACCAAATACTTTAAATTCACCAAACATCCAGGTGGCATTTACTTTATTATTGGACTGTTGGTCTTCTTTTCCCTGAGAAAATTCTCGCTGATTTGCCTTGGAAGCCGTTTTTAAAATCAATTAAGGGTTTTCGAATTATAACTTACGGTGAAGAGAGCGAGAAACTTATTTAAAGCCTGTAGTCAGCATTGCAGAGTATACAGTAATTGCCTTGACCAATTTCTCCAATTACTTAATGCTGATGAGTTCCATGTTTATTTATCAATAGATTATAGTTTTACGGAAATCATTATTTATAAATTTTACAAGTCAAACAAATGAGATGAATAACAATAAATGTGTGACCTATGATTGCTCGTATTTTACAAGACATCCATTGTTTTAGAGATTAATAGTGAAAAACTTTCATTTTAAGCTAAATGATGGCTTGGATAATTTTAAAAGGTATAAGATCAACCAATTAGCTGCACTCTAACTATTAGAAATTTCTTGCTTCTACAATTTAGCTAAATATGCTTAGGGGGAGTGAGATGCCTCTAAAGTAGTTCTGCGAAATAGTAAGTAATCTATTAAATTTCAATCCTAAATTTATTGTCTTTGCTGATAAACTATTTCTTCTCTGAAGGCCAAAGGCAATAAATTTTGAATGTATTAATGGCAGGAAACTAATGTTTATCCTTATTATGATCTTATTTAGTAAAAAAAATAGGGACCTTTTCGATGCCAAATCTCTATAGAACGGATTGTAAAGTAATGAATTAGGTTAGATGTGAACTGGCATAAAAATGTTATTTAATTTTTACTCTTTTAAAGATAGTTTGAGAAATACGATTTATTATTTTAAATACCATTATAAAATAGCTTGAATTAAAATATGAAAGTTAGTTTATTTCAATTTGCTGATGTCGCAAATCATTTTGGTCAATATTAATGATACTTTATCGATCAATATATTACAAAACCCGTAGAACTATGAATTGTATTAAGTTTTACTTTTAATAATGGATACAAGTCATTCCCTTACCTTTTCAAGCAACAAGATAATAAATTGAATTTATCATTTCATTATTTACTTATAAAACTGAGTGGCAATGTTACTGTTTTAATTTGAACATATATAATTGACCATCAAATGGAAAATATCATCCGCAAGACAGGCTTGGGCTTGGCCCTACAAGAAGCCATCGCAGAGACTCAGCTTGACAGCAGTAAAAATGTGCTGATGAACATCATGAACGAAGTTTTTGCTTCTAAGTTTGATGAGTTCAAGAAGAATCATAGCATTCATTTTCCCTCTATCTCAGTAAAAGGTAATTATTTGATTGACAATGAGTTTCCAATCGGTGAGGGGGACAAACATCAGTATTTTCGCTGTTTAGCTCATGAAATCAAAATCGGCAATATCAGCATTGTTAATGAAGGCGAATGCGGAAGACGCAGTTTCTCTCTCATTGAAGCTTACTCAAAAAATTAATCAAAGAAGCGTTCATATTCGAGATTGAACGTCAATCGACGATCGAGGAGTAACCACCATGTCACGAAGAGAAAGAAAACAAAATGATAATTAAACCTTTACTTCTATTATTTTTTGTCTAATATGATTGCTTGAGATGATAAAACTTATAGCCTAATATAAAATTGATAAACATTAGCATAGATAGTTATGTATTTAATTTAGTTGGTTGATTGATTGATTATTAAATACCTTAAATTATGCTATATTGATAATTTAAATAATAATCTTATGCTCATACATAAGCAACGATATCCAATATTTGAAGGGAAAATAGATTTAAAGTAATTTTAATTTATAAACCATAAATAATCAATTTTAAACAGTTAGTTGTTTTCAAATTAGAATTTAATAACAAGAACTAAATGGGCTCAGCTGCAAACAGTATAATGCTTCCTGCCTATTTATGTGGTTTGTTTTAGTTTTATTTGTTGGATAGATTGATGTTTTTGACTAAGTAAGCTATTTTTATTTTTTACATTTTAAAACAATTTAATTGTCGCTTTCTTCACTGTAAACTAACTATTCGAAGTCAACCAAAGCAAAATAAATGATTGCAAAATCCAAACTCAAAATTTTTTGAAGTTATCCTCAAAAATGAATTCTATATATATTAATTGTAATATCCAAAATTAAAGATGCTTAGATTGTAGATTAAACTTGCATTTACAATCGCATAGATGGATCAAGTCCTCGAGTTAATCCATTTTCATTCCATTATGCTTTAAATTTTGGTTCAGTAACTTGGTATTATAATTTATTCATCTTAAATATATTTATGAGCTGCACATACTTGCAAAAACAATCAATTTTCAATAGTGCACCGTTGGAGGGAAATAAGATAAAGGGTTGTATGTTTAATTAAGCAAACTAATCCCTTTAATTATCGTTATCCAAGTCAATTATTGGTTTTCAAGGATCTTACAAAAAAATAGGTTCATACTCCTATGATTTGAACTGTTAAATTGGATCAGGCTTTAGTAGTAAAGTCTACAAAGGGCATTGTTTAAAAGATAACTCTTAATGTGCAGTCAAAGTGATTGAATTAAAAAAATTAAATGCATCCGGCCTACAAATGTTGGACAATTAAATAAAGATCTTGAAGGACTTACATCACCCAAACATCATTAAGTGCTACTCTGTCTATAAAACGGTCAAAAATTGTTATATTATTACCTAATATTGCTTGGGTGGAGATCTTTTAACATATCTTAGGAAGCATAGACAACTCTCAGAAATAAAGGCAGTGGATATCATTGGACAAATTATTGAGGGTGAAAAATATATGCTAGGAAAAGGTATACTGCATCGAGATTTGAAGCCTGCCAATATTCTTCATGATGGAAAAAGATGGAAAATTGCTGATTTTGGATTTGCAATTCACACCTATCGAGAGATTAAAATAAAAAACAATGTTGGGACGCCTCTCTATATGCCTTTATAGTCTCTTTCCAGCAACATTTATTCTCCATTGACTGATATTTTTTCTATCGGGGTTGTTTTTTATTAAATGCTAGCAGGAGTAACTCCATGGTAATCTTAAAATGAAACAGATTTGATTAAGCGTATGAAGAATCTTCCTTATAGACTGAGTTAAAATTTTAAAGTATCTCTTTAAACAAGATAAATCCTTAGAAAACTTTGTGCTTCTGATCCATAAAAAAGAATGACTAAAAAAGAATTTATGGAATTAAATCTGACAAAATAAAAGGATAATTAGAAAGAAAAAAAAAGTTTGAGTAAAGTACATTTTAAAAGAAGCTTAAGCAAAATGAATTATCTTGAAAGTGCTAAAAGTTTGACTTTGTTAATTTAAAAACCAGATCATTAAAATCCTTAGATAGACGAACGCACCTAAATTAAAAATAAACACATTCAAACAGCGCAAATTCAATACTGCCGATTTCTTTACTATCTGATAAAGAATGCTCATCATTTAATGATAAACGAGATTAATAAAAATAAAGTTATCTTTATATGCCACCAACATCTTCACAATTTAATCAATCATTTAGCAGATGAATAGCATAATTGGTTCGGATTGAGCAATTGGAATACTTACAAACACTCTCAAAAGTATAAATAGATACAGATTGACATCAAAAGATATTATGAACGGTATTAGCAATCCTATTAAAAATATAGAAACCAGAACATATTTGAAAACATCTCCAAAATGAAAGATATCTCGAAACTATTATATGCAGAATCATTTTCTGAATAAATCTATAAAATCATGATTAAAGTTGTAGCTTCTATCATTAGGGAAGCCAATCATAACGTTTCTGTAGTGTTTGTCAATCCCTCAATTTCTTTCTCTTCAGAACTTAAAGCTAATATTGAAGGATTAAAATCACTTCATGAATACTACAAACTAATTGAAGTTTCCCTCAATTATTATGAAGATTATGCCTACTTTGAGCGATTAAGCAATATTAAGGTGCAAATCGATTATCAAACCGCTCCTAAAATAACTCTCACTGAATATACATAGTTGAGATAAAAATTAAAGACTGTATGATTTTTTAGATAATATTTAATATAATGTTGAATCATAAACAATGACGCATTTGTACTTTTGGATTCACACTAATTGTGTTAATGTATTTTCGATAAAGCATTCTGGTAAAAGGATTATGTATTAAGCAGTCATTTTATCTTGATTTTTCAGGGAAAAGACTATTTTTCTTTGATAAAACCATCTTTTTCTTAGTCTAGCACTCGGAAATCTAATTTTATTTATCAGCTTTTAATAATTTACTAACTTTTTTTGATCTGATCGAGTGAACTTTAAACTTCCAGTAATTTACTTGAAGTCTGATATAATCATTATTATTATTTTAAGAACATTCACCTTTCAACTCATACTGGCTTAAGGGAAGTTGCTTCACTTTTACTGACTGTTTTCTGCTTTCAAATTTATCTAAATCTTTTTTGTAAAGATAGCTTTTTTATCTTTCAGAAATTTCATGCCTCTCACAATTTAACTCTACAGTATGTTGTTCATTTTTTTTATTAAGCTCGGTGATCCTCCAGGATTAAGTTCGATTTCTTTTTATGTTCTTATGACATTTCAACTGATTAGTAGCAAATTATCCAATAAAAACAGAACAACATCTTTATAAATTATTTTATCGAGTAATTATTTATCCGCCGAAGTCATTATCCTATACATTTTATTCATTTTTAACGTGGATCTCCTTTAATATTTTATTTCCCACACTATCTTTTGTATTGTATAATTCTCGATCAACGGCATTTTGTTCATGCTTTAAATTCCAAGGTGATAGTGAAGATGGCTTTTTTTTTGAGTTTAATAATTTTTTTTCTTTCTCAAAATTTTATCCACATATGGTGCTGCTTAATTAAAGTAAATTAGTAGAAGCTCTATTCTCAAGAGAAGTTGGGTATGTTGTTTTTTGTAAACTATAAGAAATTCTCGACTTACTTAACGAATGTTATTGCAAATTTTCAATGAATTGGCTAACTGGAAGGCAAGACATCAATGCTTGATTAGTATTCTTGATATTTTATAATTAATTTTAATGAACAATTAATTTAATCAAATTTATTATAAGAGAATCAGCATGAATCAAATTGTTAAAAAATGGTTAACATCTTTGTTCATTTGTTTTCAAGATATTTTATTCATAAATTATTTCTCTTTACAAATATGATGTGTATTAATAAATATTTAATACTCCGGTAAATCTATATTCGGCTTTCCACTTTTTATTTTTTAATTTATCCAATGAGTTATTTAAATTTACCATCTTTGCAAAAAATAAATAATTTTCTCTTTAGAAAAAATATTAATACTGTAGTTTCAGATATCTCGAAGTTAATTTAAATCAAAAGTTTTGTATACATGATTCAAGAAAAACATTTTAGGAAGCATTCATTTCATTAATTTAATTTATCTATTTGCTAGGAGATGGTAATTCTCAATATTAATAGAATTTATCCAACAATATTATAAATGTAAAATCATTGCCCTATGGTCTTTACAGTATAGTTGAATAACATTAGAGTTTAGAGTTTTCTTTCCCTCTCACGCACAAACTTTAAAGTTGTGATATCCTCGAATCCTTAGTTGATTTTTTCCGAAGAGGAAGACAATTTTGAGGGAGCAGAATTAAGAGCAAATATGGATGAATCCTGTTTCATCTGATTCTCCTGATTTTTATTTCTGATGGAATTTATGCGAGCTTTTGTGAATGGATTTAATTGATTAGGTTTTTCCAGGATTAGAGTAAATATTTATAAATGATGGTTTGCGCTATTTAAGGGAGAAATAGTTTTTGTTTGAAAGTTCAAAGCAGCTTAATCTTTTGAAATATTCTCTTTGCAAAAACTAGCTTTCATGGTATTGAGGACCACAGATAGTTTCATAGATTTGCTGCATTTTAAGAATATTTTGCTGCTTCTGCCATTTTGCATGTTATTTTCGATTGTATTGTCTGTATTAGAACGCTTAGGTAGATTCATGATTTTAGGATTTGCTATCTCTGTTTTAAAAATGATTATAAATCTTTTATATTCTGTTAATCGTTTCAATTAAAAGCTATCTGATGTATTCTTATTAGTAATGAATAACATGGAGAAGAAAGAGTACACCTGAAATTATTTGAAAATCAAATGAAAATACAACTGATTGCAATTTAAAAATTGACACAAAAGATTGTTTGAACTGTTATTGAAATAATTAAAGAGAATGTTTAATAACTAACCGAAAGCTGACGATTCTAAAACTTTCTGAAATAATGTGATGATGCTTATTATGATTTATTGAATTATCAGAATAAGATCTTCAAAGCAATTTCAAATATTCATTATTCGTTAATTATTAAATCAATAATAAAAACGATTGAATCCTGTATCTCTAAAACAAAAAGCTATTATAGATGAAATTAAGTCTTTCAAATGACAATTATAACTTTAGTTTTTCACAACAAAATTGGTTTAAAAAAAGAAAAGAAAATACAATGATGCGTTAAACAATTTTTAATTAAAAATTTTAATTAAATATTATCAGACTAACTATTCATTCAAGACAATGATAACTTATTACATCTACATTTATGATTTTTTTGAAACAAAATATAGTAAAGCTATATCTTTTTCAAAAGGTGACTGTTATTCAGAATGTTAATAATTTATTACTATTTTGAATATCTTGAGAAGTTAAGTCTTAAAGATGATTAACTGATTAATTATTTATCAATAATATTATCGTTAACTGCTCTATTATGATTGAAGTAGCCTAAAATCAAGAAAACATCCCTTTTCATAATTAATCAAGAATCAATCTTTCTCTACTCAAAAGCTAAATAGATTTAAAGTTTCTCAGAATATCTCGCATGGTTCATTATCTTCCCAACAAAGATGACTGTAGTTTTTAAGAACCGTATTATTGTATTAGGCCCACAGAGGATAAGGGAATTCAGACAGATACCTTAGCCAACTAATTAAACTTTAGTTCTACCTCAGCATAATCGCAAATATTAGCACCTTCCAAAATAAACTACATCAATGTAATTCAATAAAAGGATTTAAAGGGAGAGAATTAGTCAATCAATATTAGAAATATCATTAATAAAGTATAGAAATAATTTATGAGTAAGCTTCCAATTACAAAAAAGATATCAGCTAGTTCATAATTTAAATAGAATATTTAAAATTATCTAGCACCAATAATCGAAAGCAATACTTATACCTTTCGATAAATGAAGTAGACAGGTCGAGCATCTCTTCCAAAGAAAAAAATAACTCATTATGACCAAATTTTCAATAGTGTAAAGGTAACAATTAAATAATTTAGTATGGGCATCAATTATCTAATGTTCAAATATGTAAAAGTTAAACGGATGAGGATCAGTTTTCCAAATTCAGAACATCAAAACAAAAAAAAGACAGCTCGAGGAAATAGAATATTGTGAGTCCATTCATTGATTTTTCAGGGAGTGAAGCTATGCGATCAGACAGTAGTCGTCCATGGATGTGGAAAATATAACCTGCTCCCCTTTGCTAGAAGAGGATATTAGTGAGTTAGTAATGCAAGTAAAAGATGCATGAATAAGTTAATGAATTTATTCATCATAAAAGGAAATAAGTTGACAGTCAAATTCGTGCTAATATCCTAAAAAAGATAGAGGAAAAATACGGGGAGGAATGCATAATCTGATTGATCAATTATTTTATTGATATTTATAAAGATAACTTCAAGATAAATTGATCATTCTTTTGAGAATAAATTTTTTTTATTAATATTTTTTCAATAGGATTCCCTAGAAATATCTTAATTAATTGAAAAAAATCAAAAAATTAACATTTTTGTATTTGTATTTTTGTGATAGGTAAACTTTCATTGTAATAAAGAGTTATTTTCAAAAAGACTTGCACATTGTTTAAAGATAGTTTTCCTTGATATACTTTCTTATTTTTTTAACACTCCTTTCGAATTAAATAGTCCTGATAAAAATACTTTAGATTTTCTATATATATGGCAATTTCTTATTCCACTTCAAAATATATTTTCTAAAACAAATAATTCCACAATGAACCTAATGAACTAGTACATCATCTGCAAAAATCAATAGTTAGGGAAGGGTGCAACAGGAGAAGTTTATGTAGGTCGATGTTTGAAAAATCATGACAGCGTTGCTGTCAAGATCATTGATCTCAAAACTATTGATAATTAAGTCTCTGAGTATCTTCTAAATATGGAGAAAACAGCTCTCATGACAGTTAATAACCCCTATGTTCTGAGGGGTATCAAGATCATTCAAAATAATCTTAACTGCTATATGATCACAGAATTATGCAATGGAGGAACCCTTAAAGCTTTTATCAAAGCAAATGGTCCACTTGGGGAAGAAAAATCCATGAAAATATTTAGTTAAATTCTTAAAGGAGAGTGCAGCCTCATCGAAAACGGCATTTTGCACAGAGATCTTAAGCCTGCAAATATTTTAATGCACAATGGTCAAACTAAAATCATTGATTTTGGTTATTGCTAAATCAACGGCTTTAAGAAGCCAAATCTACACTATAATGTTGGATCTCCCTCATATATGTCCCCTGAAGCCTTTTTGAAAAATCAATACAGTGAAAAATCAGAGGTTTGGGCTCTAGGAGTTACTCTTTATGAGTGCTTAAATGGAAAAACTTTTGATTAAGGAAAGCATATGGCTGAAGTTTATAGGGATATTAAAAAATATGGAATTCCATTTAAAGTAGAGGTCAACAAAACAATAAAATCAATAATTAGATGGTGCTTAGAAGCAGACCCTAAGGATCGACCAAATTTTTCTGAGCTTCTTGATTTTGTTAATCAAAAATAAATCCAAAAACCAGTACAAAGAACTTCAATTCAATCAATTAGAGATTCTTTTACACCAATCGAACAAATAGACTATAAATCAAGCAACAAAACAGAGAGCAAGGGTCATAAAAAAAAAATATGGGTTTAAAAATGTACTGATTAAATGCTAACAAAAGACGATGTTTTGAAAATATCAGTTATTCAGAACAAAGGTCGCTCTATCAGTAATTATGAACAAGTCAAAGTTATTTGCGATAAAAAAATTCTTGAAAAAGCATCTGTGTTTACAACAAGGCGCAGCAAGTATGAAAAAAATGTATTTAAACCTTTATAAAATAAGCCATCAAGCTTTAAAAAACCATTTTATGAAAGAAAGTTCTAAGATGGATAAAATTATGACCCAATATCTAAATTTAGCTAAAAAAACGGCAATAATATCAATTTAATCAAATCCAAAATGGTCTCTCGCCCACTATAGATGTTTTTAGCAAAAGACTGCCCTATCACAGTCACTGAACGATGATTTTTTAATAACAAAATTTATTACTATCATATCTTCCAATTATTCTATTTGTAATGAAGTTGATGATATCACATAATTAATAGTAAGGTTAATTAACTATCAAAATACTCTAATTTTTGCTCCTATTAATCTTCGAATTGAAAAATTTGGAAGTTATTCTTTCGGATTCTTCCCATCTCTTTAAGATTTTTTATTCTATTTGCTATTTTTTGATCTATTTAAACGACTTTGAATACTTCTAAGTTTAACCATCGTAAATTTTTGTCCTTATGATTGCTTAGGATTTATATTTAAGTTCAAACATTCAAGTAACTCAAAAGAAGATTTTGCGAGTTATTATTGTTTTGGAGATTAAAATTCACTAACATGAACTACTTGGCGATTGTATTCATTCGGAACACTGGAAAGAGATTGGATTCTTATTTGTGATCCGAATTTAGTTCGAATTTCAAATTATTAGGAGTTGTGGAGTAATGATGAGGCTGTTGGAGGCAATTGCTTTTGAGATAATTGCTTGGTTGTACTTTTTAATAGAATTGTTTTTCTTTGTTTGAGAATTTCAAGACTCGTCATATCTCTTTTTGTGCATGGACTTAATGTTGGCAATTTAGGTCTTAATTGTCTTTGGAGTTTTGGCTTTTTTAGAAGAGAATTTTTAGCTTGTGTTTACAGCCATCCATTAATTTAGTTATCCACAATAACTTTTGCAGGAGTGATTTAGAACTCTAAAAGTTTATTTTTCATGGGAGAGTAGTTGTTCATAATTTAATTTATATCTAACGATAATAATAACAAAGTTCAAGAAAAGTAAAATGAGAGTATATCATTAAGATTATTCAATTTTTGAGGTAGATTAACCACTATATGATCAATTCTGAATTATAATATCTATCGATAATAAAGGTGTGCCAGATACGGTGTCTATGGGAAGTTGTCTTAAATCATGCTGCTTGTCTGAAGCAGGTTTACGCTGTCACTTTGTTCTGACGATTAGTGGTTTCGCGTATTTTGTAGATCTTACATTATCTAGATGCTGATGTTTATCATTTTTGATACGCAAAAAGATTACTTTTCTTTTGCCGTTCCCGACGCGTAAGGAACTCAATGGTCTTGCTTTTTTTCAGCATTAGTACAATTTCAATGATTGAGCTTTTTCTTTTGTGGCTTATCCTGATCCTTGTGAGACTGCAAAAATTAAATAAGGGCAAAGTCGTCGGAAGAAAGAAATATAAAATCTAATTAAGTTAATCACGTTAATCACGTTAATCACAAGAATTAAGAAGTAGCAATGAAGAAAAATAATATATTTTTAATGAATAGAGAAAAGATGCTGAGAACAAATGGTTGCTATGACATTTTGTGATGTTTATAAAAAGTAATTGTGAACAATAAATAGAAGAATCATATGAAAGCTATTATTCACTAAAATATTTGAGACCAAAAATTGAGAAAAAGATATATAAATAAGAAGACATTTAATCTTTTTTATATTGTTATTTATTGGTCTTATTTACATCAGCAGAGAATGTATAAAAATAATATTAATTCAATTTGTTTTTTATCTCTTCACATTCTATTTTTTCTTAGAGAATTATTGTCAATAAGGATATTTTATTCAAACTTACAAATTTTAAAGTTTTTAAGGTTTGAGTAATTTGTATTTTATTGAAGTTGCTTAAGCTAAATCAGTAATTAATTAAATTTATTATTGATATTTGATTGCCTTAAGTTCATTCTAAATATTTTTTCTTTGCAGATTTGATATTGACGATGAATGAACAAAAAAAGCAAAATATCTGATTTATCTTGTCTTCTCTATGAAATTAAATAATTTTAGAAGCTATAGAGATGAACTAATCCATTTAAAATTTAAAATATTTAATTCCAATAATTTTAATTAAATTTGTTTAGTTTTAAACTAACCAAAGATTTTATTGTCGAATAAGTGATAATTACAAATGAATGGAAGAATTTAATCCTTTAAATAATATGAATAATATCAATATAATAATTGAGATCTTTTTATTAAATTAATCAACTCATTTTATTCAAATTACCAAACTTTTACTTCAAACTAAAAACTATATTTTTTTCAGATAAAGTCAATTAATTAAATGAATTTCAAATTTTTGTTTTTAAATTTCTTATTCACTCTATAATAAACTGTGTTTTAATAGGGGAGAAATAACTAAAGAATAAATTGTTTAGTCATCATCATTATACTGTTGGATGAATAAGATGAATGGACGTCCTTTTCTAATTTAAAAACTCATAGAAAATTGCCTTTTGCTTTTTAATCAGGAAATTTCAACATTGTTTTTTTTTAAATTAAGACACTTCTTAAATACAAATTCTTTAATATTCCATCTGCTCCTCAAAAATAGAGTCATTAACATTTTTTTCTATTTAGATTCCCATTTTCGTAATATATTTTTGAGTTTAGAGTTTATGATTTTTAGAACAAACTCATTAAATGTCCTTTAAAGTTAATAAAATTATAAACAAACAAGAAATATTACTATTTTATCAAATTTCTCTCTAAGGTAAAAATGTTTAGTCACAATTATTATTTTCCTTTGCCTATGTTTGATATTCACATGTTCTAATAAAAATACAGTTACCATCTTATCTTTTTAAACCACAATATTATTTTTTTGATTATAGTCATGGCTTTGATCATCTTATGAGACTTTTATTATGAATATTGCTGTTTAATCAAAATAACTTGAGTGGAAGTTCTTTATACAATTTTTGAACTTAAATAAAGAAGAATTAATAAACAAAGTTAGATAAAGCGGGGCTACAATTATGAAATAAGATAACTGAAACATGTAAATTAATAACTTCAGTATGACAGGTAGCTCTGTAAATCAAGAACCTTTTATTTTGATTTATAATTAATATTCCATCCGCAAACTTAACAAAATATGCAATTTTCTTATTCTATGCAATTTCAGTGCTACCCCTATCAATCAAACTACCCTTTGGCCTTCAGTTATCAACCAATTTATATTTTAAGTCCTCCTTTTTAAAATTTACATCAAATTTCTTCAAACATCACTGTGAATCAGGAAAATTCAGCCAGAGAATAAAAATCTGAAAGCATACCCTATAATATAGTTCCAGTCCATCCTCTAACCTCTTCAAAGGTTGTTGCTCATTAAAAGAATGAATCGAAGGGACCAGTCAAGAGAGGGAGAAGAAAAAATATCAGCAACGATATATATATTTAAGATGTTTAAAATCGTAATATCTTGCCGAATAACTTGAATATTATCTTCTCCTATATTCGGAGAGCAAATAAATCCAGTAAAATCGTGAAGAAAATCATCAATAGACTTGACAAAAGTTAAAAATTTTCAGAGAAGTTTTTTTATTCTTATCAAATATATTTAAAAGAAATGATATTATCGGAAAGCAACAAAAGTGTCTTGAGAGCAATAACAACTCATGTGGACCCCTCTCTCTCTGTTTTCAGTGTGGAGGAGCAATTATTCTATAATAAAGTATGCAGAATCCTTATCTCTCAGTTTTTAAGATCAGATCACATATTGATTTTACTCACCAATACAAAAATTAGCAAAACAAAAAAAACAGATCATTTAAAAATGAATAGATACCTTCTTTCTAAATTAAAAGATGAGTCATAGGAAAAAAACTTTTAAAACTTTGCTCAATAATGATTGTTTATATCCTCTTATGCGTAATATCTATAAAGAAATTTTTATATTTTTATTTAAAGAGAGATGGGAAGCTTATTGAGGAGACGCTTGAGGATAAATACTTCATTCTATTTTTTTATGCATCTCCATATGTGCAGCTTTTAGTTTTTTGATTATAATTTAGTGTGAGTGATATATATTTTTTTTACTTAATCCTTCGATTCAACCATCATCATTTTATTTAGCCTCAATTTGCTTAATTAATGTTTGTTTTAACATCTGAACAATACTAAGTTGTTCAGAATTGAACCTAAATATTTATTTAAAGTTATTAGATTATATGAATATTATCTTTGTTAGCTTTCATAATGAATTTATAATGTTTAACAATAAATTCAGTTAACAATCATTTTCTTCTAAAATTACTTCCGAATAGCCTATTCTTTCAGTTTTCAATAAAACAAATTAATTTTGCCTCATTATAATCATTTAGAATGGGGATCAGACTATTCATTTTGCATTAATAATTTGATCGAGAAGTAAAATTAAAATATTAAAACAAATCAAATGCATTAAAATATATAGTTGGATTATTTTTTCATATTGCAAGTCTTCAAATCAACTTAAAATTTAATTTAGTTATTTATTTTAAATATTTACTTTAACCATTATGTTCCAACAGTCTTAACTTTATCTACAAAAACAACTAAAAGCTTATTTTTTGAATCGTGACTTACTTTCACCTCACTTACAAATTATTTCTCTTTTGGTTCAAATAGTTCTCTATATCTCACTCATTAATGGCTCTCCCTTTCTAAACATGATCTTTCTCTCTTATGTTCGAAACAACTCAAATTTTATGATCATAATTTTCATTCTTTTCTTGATTAGATGGATATTTTCAGTCTCCTTCATTTCTTTTTTCTACATTTTGATTCTCAATTGCTTATTATAATCAAAAATGGAAATATTGAGCGTGATACTATTTTTTTTGCTGACTATCTTAATCTCAATCGATATTACAAGTAAAATATCATTTGACTGCATTCCTTCAAATATTAGCTCATAAAGATTAAATTTGGTTAAGATTTTACATTACGTCTTTCTAACCTTTGGAGTAATTATCACGAATTAATATTCAGGATTTTATCTGATTCAGTTAAGCCTAATAATCCTTGCTAGTGGTTTGTTATTTTGTCAAAATATTTCTTTAATGAACAACACCAATTATAAATAATGTTTGATAAGATGTTATATATGGATAATATTAGAACACCTCAAAATATTTCTAATGACTTGGACAGATATGAATATTCCTTTTGTATAAATGTTGGGCCCTCCCCTAATCTCCCAATGCTTATATGAAATTTATAAATATAAAAAACGATTAATTAAATTAGATGAGTTCTATATAGCTGAAGATTATCTATCTATGAGTGTTGAGTTACTTCGTTATATTCATTCTCATGAATACAATTAATAAATGTAAAATCAAATTTCCGCTATTATTGAAAATTAAAATAACTCAAATTATAAAAATAAGGATAAACAATATATTAAGAAAGTAATATTTTTGCTTAACAAAAAAATATCTTTTTTTAGTCAAATTCTTTTGGCAGAACTCTATATTTCTGAAACAGGATAACTTATAAAAAGTAAGCGAATTGTTGAAAACTTAAAAAATCAATGCAAATGTTATGAAATAATCCATTGCATTCTAATTTACAGACTTTAATAGAAAATAAATGAAAGATATAAAACATAAATGATAATGATTCACTTTGCTCACTATAATTAATACTTTCTGTCTTAACAATTAAAAGCTTTGCTCCTAAAAAGTTCAATTAAACAAATTCAATTTCACTAATATAAACAAAAGCTTGAAGTTGAAGCATCAGAGCTGAGGAGAAGAGCAAACAATCTTGCAAAATTATAAATGTAATCGCATTAGAAGTATAATTCTTTTAATATAAAATGCCTTTACATCTCAATGCTCTATATTTCATACTTATTCTAAGTTGTAAGAGATTATAAATCTGGTTATTAAATTTTAGATTTGTTAAATTTTTAAAAATAAGCTGCCATAGATTTAGATATGGAGTAAAAAATATTTATCCGATTATCCTTACTTCCTGAACTGCTATCGATTTAAAAAATTGGATAAAATGTTAATAATCTATTAGGATATAGTAGAAAGGAGCTAAAGTATCAGAACTTATAGGTATTAATTCCTGAATTTTTTCGTAAGCATCATAGATAGCTTGCTAATGAGTTGATTAATATCAAATTTCAGGAAAGTTACATGTTTAAGAAAAAAACTCTAATAAAAAATAATTATGGATTTTATCAATAATGTGATGTTCTTCTATTCTTAGACCATAATATAGAAGGATAGTTGTCTTTAGTAGGATATCTTCATATTCGAAAAGATAGAGCGTATGATTTTTAAACATTTTTATTTGTACAAGAAAATGGAGATATACTGGAATGCTCGAATAATCTCAATGAATTCTCACCAACCATTAATAGGATGCATAGTTTTCAAGAGTATGTTGAAGATTATATTGACTTAAATAGACCACAAATACATAAAGATAAGAATAGTTAATTAGAATATCACCCTTTAAGATAAATGATATTTGATAAAGGAAAAGTATACTTTTTTGCGGAGGTAATTAATTCAAATTAATCAAACATATACGATTTATCAGTTACTAATCATACCTTTAAAACCAAAGTTATGACTTAGAAGTATTTAGACTCTATTACTCCTTTGGACTATCCTTAATAAGTTTTAGTAAAATATGCTCACGACATGAAACAAATAGTCAAAAAATTATATAATAAATCTTTTGTTTCTCTCATAGTCATCATTCCTATCTTGATTCTTGGAATGTTTTTAAGTTAGTACTACTTACTTCAAGGAGTTAAAACTAAAACTAATCATTTAAATTTATTAGATACAATTAATGGTCATATGAAAGATTTCTATAACTGTACTTATAAGCTGGCTATAGATATGAATTATAGAGATCTTCATATGCAATATAATTATTCTAATCAATATACCCAATTAGGTCTTCTTCAAGAAGCTCTCATCTTACAAGGAGCAAACTAATATCTGAAAATATTTAACAATGTCTCTCATCATGAGCCATCTTTAGTTCCAGGGCTTAGTTATCAAAAAACACATTATTAACTAATATAGTAATTTATCTCTAATAGCTATTTGACTTATCAGTTTTAGGATGATTCTTATTAATTTCAACATGCCCTCAACCGATCTCGACTAAACATGCAAACTATATTTATTTCGAGTATCCTAGACTATAGATTTGGCTTTTTAAGTTTGACTAACGACTTAAGCCAATAAGATCATCAGATCAATATTATATCCCTTATCTTTTTTTTCATCATTTCCTTTTTATTGTTTCCTGTGATTTGTAGGCTATAATCGCAGTTTAGATCAAATAATGATGAAGTCATGGCATTAATCTATAGCATTCATCCAAGTTAACAGCAAATCTAAGGAATAAAAAAATATATTTCGAAATTAACCACCGAATAAATTGATTTTAAATCTCCCGAGTTTTTAATAATTATAAAAAAAGAATCACAACTAGCATAAAGTACTTTATCTCTAAATTAGGAGAATAATCCAATACTCAACTCTCATTGAGGTAATTTTCAGGACGAAATTTAATCAATGACAGTTTGAATAAATCCTAGTTTCACGCTTAATAGGCAAATCTAAAAGAAAGATAATCCTTTCCAGCTCCATCAGAAAATCTTCGAATAAGTTCAAGAAACAAATTTATGTTATTAATTCCTTTTCTTATAATCTTTGTAATGTGGACATTGGCTCTCACTAATCAATTATTTAACAATATGTATAGAGATATTGATGAACTCTAAACTACAAATACTATCGTAAGCCTGAACAGACTATGTAAATAAAAACTAATATAGCTTCCGGTTTTTCGAAAGGCATCAACAATATGCTAAATTTTATTTGCTTAAAATCATCTGGGCAAGTAAATTTTAATACTACTGCATTCACCAGCTATATTAATAGTTATATGGCATCAGCCACTACCACAGTATTCCCTGTGATTGAATAAACAAGCTATCCTGAATTTGCCACTTTCACAGTGGCTTTGAATCAATTTAAAAATCAATATATATGTACTTTTACGAATTGTGCTCCTGAATACCAAGGTGAAATTAATCTTTTGTACTATGGAGTTATACAGCAAATTTCAAATTTTTTACCAACTATGCTATCAGCTTTAAATAATATTACAAGCAATTCTTATAACGGGGGTCTTTTATTTATCAATACTCATAAATACTAAATTGATCTCATGTTTTATACAGAAGACATTATGAGAAATCTGGTAAGTAGCCTTTGCAGTATATATTCGAGTTGCTTTTCTGTCTTTATTTCCGCTGTGACAACAAGCAAACTATTGTTCATGTATTCTATAGTAATTTTGACTGGAATATCCAGCATTCTTTTTTGCTGGCTCACTGCATACATAATCAAAAATCAAAGGGAACTTTAGAGAATATGCCAGTTAATTAAAATCGATGAAAAAATACTACCAGATGAATAAGAGTGAGTGATATCTAATCAATATCTTCAATTAAGTCATACTATTCAAGAATTAAGAAAAATTGTATAAATATTATAGTTATCAGTTATCTTAAAACTTTGCAATTTTTTAAAATTATTGTTATGTTTATTGTTATTAAAAATATTATCTCCAAACTTTCACTAGGTTTCATTTAAAGATTTGTTTCTAAAATAATAAAAGGTTCATGAGATCGATTGATTCAATATCCACGAACATGAAACTTGGATTTTTCTTATTTTATTAGTAGGGACAAAATTCTCTTAAATAGAGGTCACTTTTATTTAATAATAGTTGATTAGCAAAAATAACTGTTGAAAAGAAATGCAAGACTAAACAAATAAAGAATATGCCTTTCACATTGTTGAGATGAACTAAAAATACCCTTTTGGGTTGCTTACTTAAGTAGTCAGCGAGGATGAATAGGCTCTAACGCGCAAGAAATTAGTTTGCCCTTCGGAGTAATCCTTGTAAATCATCTATCAGATGGTAAAAATTCTCTCAAATTTAAATCACGAATATCTCATTAACTTTCGCCACTTCGAAGAATGCATTGACAACACATATTACTTTTATTATGAATATGTTCCACTCACTTTAGACAAATGGATTCTAGATCTAGGTGACGACGTCTTAGAACAGCTAAAATTATAGATGCTCAACCTAACTTTTTATCTTACTGAAAATGGTATTAAATTTTTATTTGATCCAAATAATCTTGGGCTAAGTAAAGAGATTAAAATAAAGTACTTTTTGAAAGATTTTTCGTTTGATAGTGATAATAAATTGGCAAATTATAAGGAAATCGCAGATGCAGTGACTAAATATTTTACTGATTTTAAGCAAAAATATGAAAAACAAGAAAATAGTAATGCCTATTTTGATAGGAAAAGTGCAGATTCAGCGAATTTATTGGGTTCAGTCACAACAAGATAATCATGGGAGGTAAAATCTAGTAAAAGTGCTCGGCCGAGCATGCCTAAATTGCAAAGTCTCAATTAAAAAATGTAAAATTTAAAGAAAAAAAGTCATACTATTCTTTCAAGGCTAAAGGGATTGAAAGGATTTTTGGAATGATGGTTGTGGATGATAAATTTGTATTTATTATCAATTCAATTGCAAAAATAATAATTAAAATTGACAATAATTATCATAAATAGAAGATTCAAATCATTCAAAGATGGATGGTTCGGTATAAAATTTGACATGAATGACTCCTTGATGTTCCTTGACCACATGATTCACAAATTATACTTTTGAGAGGGCAATAGCTTTTTGGCAGGGACAAATGAAGTTTTCATCTTCTAAATAGCGACTTTTAAGATCGAGGATGACTTTTGCTCGCCCCACATGTAATTTAATGTCGTCCAAGTAAATGAAAGCATAATTTTGACTATAGCACTATTTATTTCCTTAATATATATGGGCATACACATGTTTAAAGTAATAAGGATTGCTTATATATTGGCTAATATACCCACATGCTTAACATCTGAAATTTTTAACTTATTCGAAATTATTCCAGCCTATAAAAAAGGATTTGATTATTCCTGAACATCTGAGCATTGATTGAACATAATTATGAAACTTTATAGGAAGTGCATTTCTTTTTGACAAATATTTCACAAACTCACAATCTATTAAGAAATTTTTAATTTAAACTTTTTGTTGACTCAAAAAGCTTTTCATTTTTTCTTAATTTGCCTAATAAAATACATCCTTGTTGAAAACAAGAAGGCTGGAACGAACATCTTGCTCTTCGCCACTGACATAAAGGTGTTTATAAAAATCATATTTATGTATAAAAGTGTTACAACAGGTAAAGCATTGATATTGGTGCCTTTTGACATGAGAATTTTATTAAGAAAGGTTATCATAGATAATTTTATCGCTTATATAAATATAAGCATGACGAAACTTAAATGAGGGAATTTATCGAGGGATTGAGAAATAGTTAATTGTAAAATTGGTGATTTTTTGATGAAAGTCTGAGGAATTTAAATATTTTTCAATTTAATCTGATTTCGATGGTTCTGTTTAATTTCTAGTTTTGTGTTCTTAGATGATTGGCTTTGGCTTTGATTTCAGCTCACACTGCTTCTCCTTCACTTTTGCCTTCCAGTCTGCCTCATCGTAAATGAAATGTGAGGAGTCCTCATTCTAAAGCTAGCCGCAGTCAATGAGACAGTGATTGATGAAGTCAATGATCCGAGCAAAAGGCAGGCGGCAATGCCCACAGTAAAAGGCCTCTCTTTTGAGACTCCTTTTCTTTATCAGCACAAACCCGTTCCACCATATTTAATGTGCGGGTTCCTTTAATTTAGTTTTCCACTCAGAGTCATTTGAGGTTGACTCGTTCTTGCTCCAAGACGATTGATGTTTCTTATCAATGAAAGGCAGCACGACTTTGGTGGTTCCCGAAAGGAAATGCGTGCTCCCTTCAATAAACTCTCCTCTGTGTGCATCGATGACATGATTTTTGAAAGAGTGGATTGAGTCAGTGGAGTAATCACACCCACATTTGTATGCCAAAACAGGGCATTAGTCATAATCTGAAGTATGAGACTGAGATATGGAGGATGATGAGGAAAAATTATTTTGGAAGGGGGCTTTTGTTTATTCTTGTTTTATGGCTTTCGGTCTGGTGCGAATAGGAGCAATCTTTGAAGAAGTCTTCTCGTAAGTGGACTTAAAGATGCTCTTCATGAAATAATTATGGATGATCAATCTTCCTCTCACATTTGATGTATTCCCTCAGACAAATCAGTCTAAATTATAATTATAGTCAATTAAATTTTTAGATTAATCTCATTGTTCGTATTGAAAATTAATATACTTTAATTAGTTTTCCTTTAGACTATTATATTATTTGAAAGATTATAAGCTTAATCTTTTCTTTGTAAAAGATTGATAATATAAAATTCCTAACTGATTTAAAAACAATATAATAAGCCTTATAACAAACTACATGAACTGCATTATGATGAGACCTTTAACGAGTGGAGAAAGAGCCAGTGCTATTACTCTTCCATCTCGGTCGAGTCGTTCATCCTAAAAAATAAAAGCATTTACTTTGTTTCAGAGAATATCATCATCAAAACAACGATTGAACAAATAGGCATTGAAAACTAGACCAACAACCTCAAGCATCAAACCGACAATAGTCAACTCCAAAGTAACTCGCGTATCATCTCATTTTTCAGAAATGAATACAAAACATTTTTTTACGAGAAAGGAAAATCATCTTAATTCTTGCTACAATATTCGAAAAACTAAACTCAAAGAAATGACTAAGCAAAATTTTGAGTTATATCAAAGAATCAATTCTCAAAAAAGTCCATACTCTAATGCTTAACTAAATAAATCGTATAAATCTACTTGCTAAATAAAGCAAATGCTCTCTCAATCTAAACTTTCTCATCGATCTCTTTCCCAACAGTCGGCAAGAAAAAGTTTGGCAAAAGCTCGTGATAAATAATTAATGAAAAAATCTGACTTTTAAATAGAAGCTGTTAATGTCTAAAAGATGGAAGGAAAGGATTTAAATAATATGCGAGCCCTCTTTATGAAAGTTGATATGAATACATCTAAAAATACTGATGGTGAAGAAGAAAGTAAAGGAATCACAAAATTCAATTATCATAAAAGACATAATTCTCATCTTATAGCCAAATTGAAAACTAAAAAGCAGATGGATTTTTCTTTAGTTCAGACAGGTTAAGGTGGTCTTTTGCACAGGATAGCTGAAGAGATGCTTGAAGACAAATAGAACATTCCCATTAAATAAAGTAGTCGCATCTTTAAGCGTAAAAAAATATTTAATTCTTGATTATGATTTTTATATTTTATGCTCTTGCCATATTAATTAATTAAAAATAGAAGTTAATAGTTCATCAAAGGAGGGGCTCATGCGCAGCAGTTTTAGACTAACGATTTTATGTGCTTTCTGTTTGACATTCGGATTTTGATGCCTCTGATTGAGATTATTCTGCATTTGCCGTTTCCACTGTGATGCCTTTCTTTTTCAAAAAATTATCTTGTATCCAAAAGGCAAGGCCATTCATAATTACTGGAACGATTATTATCACTAAGATAAGCTAGAGTGCTTCGTAAGGTTGAATCCATCCTAGTAAGAATGTGGCCATACCAACTATTGGTTAATTTAGTAAAAGTTAAATTTCAAAGAGTAATGTTTTCGTTATGACTACAATTGCATTCCAAATGATGAATTGGATAAGCCAATCGAAATAACTGATTCTAAATGATTTTAAAGGTACGCATACTTAATCTTTTTACGAGTAATTTCCAGAGATTGCTGGTATGCAGGCTGAGGAGCCTAACCTGAACTTCGTGCTGAGAATAAATTCTCATCGTATTCATCTAAAATTTCATAGTAATTTCCCGATTGAAATCTCTTATATTTGTTTTATAATGCATGCTGCTCCACTAGTCCAAGGACCCCCACACATATCATTACTCCAAGAGTATTATCGAGGATATTTGTAGTGAGGTACCAAATGCAAGCATCACTTGATAATGAATCGGCAAGACTCATTGAGATCGCTATATTGACAAAATGAGCTAACATTTGAGATGCACCTTGCTTGGAAGTGTCTAGGGCCCATATCTTCCATGCTCTCTTCGGTTTTTATACATATCGCTTATAAACTAAAACGCTGAATGAAAGGGCCCCCAGAACAAGTTGAACAATAATTCCTGCAAATCCTATGAGCTGGCATGATTAAATCGGATCGTCCATTCTTATAATATTAATGAATCATAAAATGCAAGCATCTATGCTATAAAGAGTTGCTAATGAATAGATGTCTTTCTTAAAAAATGAAGAATATAATAATTTGCTCAAATCTCATATTTTTGATGTTAAATATTGTATATGCGAAACATTAGAAATATTTATTCTTTCTTTTCAAGTACGTACTTTGGTTCAATTGAAAAAAATTATTTATAAATAAATTAATGACTTCTGCCTGAATTCATCTTTAAAATCATTAAATTTTTAAAATTAAGATAATTAGTTTCTCAAAAAGTCACACATTTTAGACTAAATTTGTCTGAGGAAATACATCAAATGCAAGAGGAAGATTGATCGTCGATAATTATTAGATGAAAGACATCTTTAAGTATGAGACGACTTCATCCAAGATTGCTCCTATTCGCACCAGACCGAAAGCCAGAAAACAAGAATAAACAAAAGCCCCCTTCCAAAACAATTTTTACTCATCATCCTCCATATCTCAGTCTCATATTTTATATGATGACTAATGCCCTGTTTTGGCCTACAAATGTGGGTGTGATTACTCCACTGACTCAATCCACTCTTTCAAAAATCATGTCATCGATGCACACAGAGGAGAGTTTATTGAAGGGAGCACGCATTTCCTTTCGGGAACCACCAAAGTCGTGCTGCCTTTCATTGATAAGAAACATCAATCGTCTTGGAGCAAGAACGAGTCAACCTCAAATGACTCTGAGTGGAAAACTAAATTAAAGGAACCCGCACATTAAATATGGTGGAACGGGTTTGTGCTGATAAAGAAAAGGAGTCTCAAAAGAGAGGCCTTTTACTGTGGGCATTGCAGCCTGCCTTTTGCTCGGATCATTG
>Ga0302280_1000248_pt1 | contig 47123 bp, 52 predicted proteins | sample III_Fen_E1_1_FD_198771 | JGI IMG/M metagenome (GOLD analysis project Ga0302280, IMG submission 198771) | Peat permafrost microbial communities from Stordalen Mire near Abisko, Sweden - III_Fen_E1_1 | ecosystem: Environmental > Terrestrial > Soil > Wetlands > Permafrost | place: Sweden: Abisko... | reverse complement strand
ATGTATAGCGTTTTCTAATTTACCGCTCATATTATTATACTAATAAATAAAAATTTCATCACAAATTCTAAAGAAAGAATAAAATCTAAATTATTTATATTACTAAATAGTAATGGATAATACAAAAATTGCTTTAATAATCGTAGCCTCATTACTATTAATAAGTATAATTTTTATGGTTACAACAAAGTGTAAATCTACATCGTCGTTACTCCCCAGTATTCAAAATCCTTTTATTTCTTCTAATCCTATGGAATGTTTTGATTATAATACTAGTTTGATTTCTATAAACTCTTCCACTATAGATTTCTTCGGAGATAGTATTATGTTTGGTTATAGGGTTACACCGGAGACAAGATGGTCTAATCTTTTATCCGTTTCATTAGGTAAAACAGAGAATAACTTTGCTGTACCTGGAGATACTTGGCAAGAGGCTCTATCTCAAGTTTATGGAAATACTGTCGCTAATACAAAATCTGGAGGGCATATAGCTGGAAATGTTTCTGTATTTGGACTAGGAGTAAATGATATTAGACAAATGAACAATGGAGGTAATTATCCAGATGATGTACTAAGAATAGCTGAATCGTTGATCCTATTCTGTTGTTTACCCTCTAGTAATATAACAAATCCAAGAAATACTACAACTAGGACAGGCACGTGGATAAATACTCCAGCTTATACAACTTGGGGTATTTCTAGTAAAAATGTAGGAGATACATTGACAGTTAAAACTACTGGTAGATTTATAGCATTTTCCTCTACTATTTTAGATACAAATACTATTACAAATCATGGAACGTTATCTATAGCTATAGATGGTACACTCGTACAGACAAATATTCCTCAAGTTATGAAACTTACACCTACAGCTATGGGTACAGCTTGGTGTTCTTCATTATGGACATATGATACTGGAAAAGAAGGAGATCATACAATCATTATAGCTATAGGGGCTCATGTGGGATCTTTTAATGATTATCAATTTGTAGATTGGGTAGGAGGATTCTCAGTAGGACAAAATGGAGCTATTCCAGTAATATTAACAGCAGTACAAATGATAGATCCCGCAGGATTTGATATTATAAAAGCTACTGGAGGAGGCGGTGGAGCAAGTGGTACAGATCAAACTAGAGAATTATTAAACGAAGGATACAGTAAATTAGCAAAGAAATATCAAGCTTTAAATTTACCCATATATTTTATAGAAGAAAGTGGTTCTTATAGTCACGGGCAATTAAACGACGATTTAATACATCCTAATCAATTTGGCCATAATTATATATTTAATAAAGTTAAGGCTAAGATATCTTAAAGTTTTAGGAGATAAATATTATTTTATTATATTAATGGGACACGATCAACAATGCAATAGACCCTTTGATTCTACAGATAAAAAAATTATAGCTATATTCGTAGCTTTACTCTATATAATTTTTTCTTCCCCTTGTTTATTTAATTTTGTAAACTCTATAACTTCAAAAGTAGGAATTTTATATTCAAATAGTGAAGGATTACCTACAGCTATCGGTATATTAGGAAACGCTATTTTACTCGGGTTTTTAATAAGAATATTAATACGATAAATACATCACTATCTATAGTGATGTATATAATAATTAAATATTAGTCTAACCCCATAGTATATTTTCATATCCTTTTAAATCTTCACCGAAAGAACTATTGAGAGAAGTTATATTGAAACTATGAATATAATCGTCTTGGTGTAATATATACAGACATTTATAAATACAAATAATTATTTGGTAATTAAAACGATTTTTTACTCCAAAAGATTTTATAGTTCCATCTTTTAATTGTACCAGTATAAGGAAAAAATACTATTCTTCATACATCTTGTTGGAACTCTAAAAGAGTTAAAGGGTCGGGCATAAAAACAGGATCACGAGTAGACATATAGAATAAGTAAATGTAGATTTTAAATTGAAAATATACTTGTAGATATATAGATGATATTAAATTCAATTTTTTATGAGAAATAAATGGGTAAAAAATTTAACACAATTTGTCCTCATAATATAACGAGACGTAATTGTAACAAATGTATTCCCTCTAGAATATGTTTACATAATAAAACTAAGTATAAATGTAACGAATGCTATCCTTATAGGGTATGTTTGCATAATAAAAATAGATATAAATGTAAATTATGTGTATCGTTATTTCATATAGAAAAAACACGTATTAAGAATCTTGCTAAAATTACAGAAGAAATAAGAATATGCGAATATGACATTAATAGATTGAAAGAAATCATGTGATATTTAAAAAAGTTACATTACAAATTTGTAATGTAAAATGTTTAGTATTTATTTATCTTCACATAAATAAATACAGTAAATTAATAAAGAAAAATATATTGCCAATCCTAGTAAAGCATATACTGTATTTTTTTTATTAATATGAGCAGGTCTTGATTCGTGTAGCACGTAACAAATAATTGCAGTTGATAATAGAGCTGGTATTAAGAGTATAATTAAAATAGTAACAATAATAAGGAGGATCATTTGTGAATAAATTGATTTAATTATTGTATGTAATAATAATAAATATATTTCAATTTTCTCAATACATTTAAATACAATATATCCTTTATATACTTATGTCATATTCACAAATGAATTTAGAAAAATATACAAATTGTAAAAGAATCTCAGATTTTAAATGTTCCAAGGAAATCTTCGTATTATTAGAACTGGAAGAATCTGAAGATGAAAACGTACGAGTTATAGATGAAAATATAGATAACAATATCATTTTGATTCATTATATAATTCCTACAGAAAATAATAGAAATATTAGAGGTGTAATTATAGATATTGAAAAAGAAGATAATCCTCGTATTTGCTGCCCTACTTTCTCATTTACTCAAGATTTAGATATAAATGATGAGAAAGTAAAGAATATAGATTTTACCAAAGATTTGATTGTTAGTAATGCAGGAGAAGGAACAATATTAAGAATGTTCTATAAAAATCAATGGTTCATATCTACTTTTAAGAAGATTGATGGTACAAGATCTAGATGGTCAGGTGGAACCTTTGGAGATAGTTTTTATAAAGCTTGGGGAGATGTTTTATTCAAGGATATACTCAATACAGGTTGTGCTTACTCTTTTCTTCTGTCTGATCCTAGTACAAGATTAGCATGTAAAATAGACACTTTAAAACTTACTTTAGTAGCAATTCATACAATATTTGCTAATAAAATGATTAGATGTTTAGGTATAAAAATACTAAATGATAATGTAATTGATAATTCTATTTATTCTGTAAATTCTTATGAAGAATTAAATAGTTTGGTTTCTAGATTAGATTGGCAGGATACAACTGGTTTATTAATAATTGATCCTGAAAACACTAGAGAATGTATTAAAGTATTAGCTCCTGGATATTTAGAGAAGAGAAATATTAGAGGAAGTCAACCTAATCTTTCTATGAGATATTACGAAATGATGAAACTTGGAACTCAACAAGAATTACTGGATCTTTATCCAGAATATACAGAATTATTTAATAATTGTAAAGAAAACTATAATAAATTGCCTAGTTATTTAGAGTCTTTTTACAAGATAAGATATATAGATAAAAAGTTTCTAAAATTACCACAAGAACAATTCTATGTATTACGAAATGTACACACTGAGTACGATTTCAATGAAACTCTAGAAGAGAATATTAGAACTAAATTATTAGGAAGTAATCCTAGACAAATCAACGCGATGATAAAACAAATGAATGGTTTAGTAAAATAATGAATTATACATCATAAATTTATGATGTATTTAACTTAAGTAATTACTATATGATTTTTATCAAAACCTATAGCTACATAAACATATTCTACATCTCTATCGAAATATTCTACAATATAATAAATATTTTTAGTTATAGGTATATTCTTAGGCATTCTTAATACTAATCTACTACTAGTAGGTAAAGCATTTAAATCTTTTATTTCATCGTTTTCTAATTGAAACATTTCAGATTTGTGTAATTTTACGATCTTTTCTTCTCCAAATTCATTCGTGAATGTACACTTACTTCCCTTTATTAAGGTTAAATATTGTTTTGTTCTTAGAGAATAAGGAGGAGTTAATTTATAATTGTTAAGTACATTATCAGGTAAATCTATAGTATCTAAATCTGTTTTATTTTTTAATAATTTAAGTAAATTATCAGCAGACAACGAATTTTTATAATCTGTAGTAAAACATAGAGAAATAATTTTACCCAATCTTTTATTAGGAAGTATACTAAGGGGCATTGGACAATCTTTAATCTTGATATGGTCTATAGTACTTTTCAATCGTTTTATCTTCTCTTTATCCTGAGGTTGTTCTCTTTTTAATTCTCTCATTTTTAATAGAGCATCTCCGTGGAATCTAAATTTATCTTTTACTCCGTAAATCCAATTGCATGTTTCTATATTAGACAAATCGTAAAATAAACATCCTAAAGCCCATATATCGTAATATTCTAAATTTTCGTCTTGAATATACGGAGGTAAATACAGTTCGGTACCCATTTCAGGATCGCATGTTGATTTTGTACAAGCTAGTCCAAAATCAATTAATATAAGTTTATTCTTTGAAAACATGACATTTGCAGGTTTTATATCTTTATGGTAGATTCCTTTAGAGTGTAAAAATTTTACAGTTTCTAATAAAGATATCATAAATTTTTCTAGTTGTTCTACAGATATAAAATACTTTGCAGACATTTGACAATTTATAAATTTATCTAGATCTATACCTTCTATAAAATCGGATATAATTACTATTTTTCCACTAGTTTTATCCTTAAAAATTCCGTGATAGCAAAGTATATTTGGATGACAATGTGTTCCATAGGAAATTTTCTTCATTAAATCTATCTCTTTTATAACATATTTTAACATATCACTATTGGACTCTTTTATGACTTTTAAAGCTACAGTCTTTCCATTTCTTGTACCTTTAAAAACATCTCCATCTGTACCATCCCCTATATGTTTCAATTTATACTTTTTTAGATCTATAAGCTCTAATTTATCCATTACTATATAATTATATAAAATTCTTATAAATAAATATCGCTTAAAAAGTTAATTTACTTAACTTTTGGTGATACAAGTTAAGTAAGTTTCTCTCATCCTTTAGATGGCAAAGCCCAGACGTTCATATCTACCTTCATCAGATAGCAAAGATTCAATAAATGTTCTCCAATAAGGTTTTATATTTAATAATTTTGTATGTTCTTTACAATACTCAAAGTTATTCAACCAAAAAGTTCTTTGTTTTTTACAGCTTGGATAAATACATTTACAATCATTGCACCACTTGTAGTTTCCTCTATCTAGAAATTCTTTACAATGCTTGCAATAATGCAGAATACATTTTTTATCATTTTTACATCCATTAATATCGCAAGAATGTTTAGAACAATAAAATTCGTTAAGTTCAGATGTAATATCATTACAAAATTTACATGTATGTTTTTTACAGTATAACGAATCTGTAGTTTTATCGTCTTTACATTCTGAGACTTTACACTTGTGATCTATACAATAGTTTGTTCCATCGGTTCTTATAGAAGAACAAAAGCTTAATATACACTTGTGATCTACACAGCATAAAATATTGCCAGAATTATACTCAATAACATCGTTTTCTACATTACAAAGAGGACAAGTATGTTCTTTACATCTAGTCTCTCCGAATATAATCATACTTCTGCAATTTGTAACTGAACAATTGTGATATTTACAATGAATTATATCACTACTAGAAATAAATGAACCGTGATAATCTTCATATTTTTCTTCCTCCTCTTCCTTAATACAATGAGGACAAGTATGATCTATACATCTTCCTGTACTAGTACAGGAAGATGTACATCTTGTATTTTCTTGGACGTAATTGCAAGTGTGACCATTGCAAAGTTTAGTCTCTATGCTACATAGAGCTCTACATGGGAAAATAATACAAGTATGATCAATACATTGTTTATATCCAGAGATTAATTTATTTCCACAGTATAAATCTCCAGATAAAACTTTACAATAATTTTTACAATGTTGTATACAAAATGAAGATTCTTTATATTTTAGATTAAAGCATCTTTCATATATACATTTACAGACGCATTTATCATCAACTTTATTCTTTACTAGTACACAATCTTTACATGTGAAACATTTACATTTTATACTTGGATATTTCATTTCGCCGCATACAGTGCAAAATTTATGAGGATAGCAGTAATGATTGTCTTGTAAATTAGTAATTAATTTAGTACAATTTGGTTCAATACATTGTTTTAAATTAATAACAAGACACTGAGGACAATAACCACCATGAATATGTACATTATTTTTCTTCTTCAAAACTACACCATTACAACCTTGAGTAAGACAATTGTGTTTTTCGCAAGTATGTAAACCTTTAATGCAAAGATTTTTACAACTTTTTGTTTCTTTATTTTTATCCTCGTAATTATTTTTAACTGTACAAAAAATATTTTCTTGTTCAAGGTTTACACTGGATCGGAATACCATAAGGCAAACACGAGAGATACACGCAATAAAATCAGAGGAGAATAATATATAGTTAATCTGGAAGGATAATAACTTCTCTAACACATATCTTGTTTTTCTCTCTGGTCTCTTAGAGGGGACCTTGGAATGAAAATACACTACGCATATATAAATAAAAAATATAAAAAAAGGTTTAATACCAAAAATAATATAGTCAGAGATTGTATTATTTTCAGAGAAAATGTTGTGTCTAGGAACAACTGTATCAATCATATCAATCATATTGGAAAGTAAATATTATAAAATTGATTATAAATATATAAAACAAAATTTCAATTTTTATTTCATCATAAAATTATGATAAAAGTTTCAATCGAAAGTGCATTTATTGGCTACAAGGAGTAGAGTTACCATAAGCTTCAGTTAATCTTTGATAAGTGCTACCATCTGCAGTAGAGAATGGAGCGGCTTGACAATAACAACGGTTAGCGGCAGGAGCAGGAAAATGACAAGCATTTGATTGAGGCTGTCTCATAGGAGTAAAATTTTCTCTAATATTATTTGAAGAACTAGCACAACTTCCACAAGAAGCGGTTTGGTTAGTTTGAACCTTATTATAATTTGGACTCGGCATGTTATAATAATAACATAAAAAAATAATTATTTTAATTAAATTAGTTATATATTATTCACAAATTTTATATAATTTTTCCAATTTAAATATCTCTTCAATTTCCTCTATCCAAAATCGTTTTCTATAAAACGTATACTCTGGTTGTTACTAGAAACAATTTCAAACAAAAATGTCATCAAATTCAAGAATGAATTATCGTCTTCTAATTCCCAAGTAGATACAGGTACACCGTTACCAGATATGTTTCTCCTGTGTAATCTAATATTGTCTTTGGTGTGATCCTTGAAATATTTTTTTAATTTTGTTATTTAAAAATGTATAGTATATTTTATAATGAGTTTGGTAAAAGGTCAAATAATCACAGATACTCACGAATTTGATAGATTTCTAGTACATTATCCTATAGAAAAAGTATCCACAGAAGACAAGGGTAAAATATTTCGATGGTTTTTATTTTTAATAGAGAAAATTAACCCAGAAAAGATAAGATTAGTAAAAGATAGAGCAATTATAGGATTAAATTTAATATATAAAACTGGTAATTCTCCGCCAAATTACTATGCAAATATTAAATTATACGCAGATGATTTATTGTGCAATGTTATAGCTAAAATATATGACGTATACAGAGCTAACAAATATACTATAAATATACTCGAAAAGAAAATCCCCGATAAAATTACATTAAATAATATCTCGTCGTTTATAGCTAATAAAGATTATGAAAATTTAGCTATACTTGTACTAGAACAATTACACGATATGATAGATACAAATGGTACTTGCCCCCAAGGAAGAGTTAATAGATTTTTACAACTTTATGTATTTTTTAACGATTTACCTATTCGCTCTGTCATTCAATAAATAACAATTAAAAAGAAAAATATTATAATTTATAATGGATGAATTAGAGAATTTACACGATTCTTTTTTTGGTGTAAAAGAAGAGAAAAAAAATGAAGCAGATTTAGTAATACAAAAAGCTGAGAATTCTATAAAATATATTTCAGAAGAAATTCTATCTAGAAAGAAAGAGAAAGATCTTTTGATTAAAAGTATTAAGGAAATCAAGCAAAATATTCAAGATATAAGTAAAGGTACAACTATGCAGATAAAAAGGGGAGAAAAATATAAAAAACATATGGATTCCCTTAAAACTAAATTAAATAAATTAACGCTAAGACAAGACGAAATAAGATTAGAAGAAGGAGAAAATACCACAGAAGGTGAAACCTCTTTTAAAAGAGGTGTAAAAATACCAAAAGCTTTATCTCAACGAAATAAGAGAATAGAAATGCAAAAAAACAATAAAGTCAAACTCGAAGAAAATAAACCTAATGATATTGGCAAGAATTCTATCAGTGATACTAATGATATTGATAAGAATTCTATCAATGAATCTTGTAATATTTCGAGCTGGATTTAATTTCAATTACATGATTAAATAATCATGTAATATTATAAATTTATATAATAATGTCGGTAAGCGATCCATCTATTATATCTAGTATAATTTTATCTATATTATTATCTGCTACATTTATCTCTATCTTTTTCTTCACATATGTCTCGAAAGTTGAAGGAGAAATAGTTAAAAATCAGATGAATTCTATAGTACAAGATATAACTGGAGGTATAAATGCTTTTCTTCCTGACGCTGAAGAAGAAAAACTAAAAGAATCAATAAACGGTATTAATCTTCCAGATATGTCTCAACAAGATAATGAAACTCAAACAGCTAATAATGCTCTAATGAAACAAGCTATAATGGCTATAGCTGTAGTTAATGGTGTAGGATTGCTGATAATATTAGGATTATGGTATTATTATAGATTTCCAGTGAAAACGTTGATTATACAAAATATAATTATTATAGCTTTTGTAGCTATAACAGAGTTTTGTTTTGTAACTTTCATTACTAAAAATTACAAACCATTAGATCCCAATTATGTAAAATATTTATTTGTAACTCAACTAGAAAAGTTTTCAAATAATTGAAATTTTATTTAATAAATAAAATATTAGTATAAAAATGGATTATAGTTTTTCTCTACAAGACGATGAAAGAGAGGAAAGATCTTTTCTAGAGGAAGAAGCACTATTAGAAATTGGATCTCTTTTTCCAAATAATATTTTAGAAGAAAAATATAATGAAACACAAGAGTTTTCTTTTGAAGATTCGTTAGATCTTTTTAATCAAAACGAGTCTTGTATATCAGAGGAAAATATACCACAATGCAATGACTTTATTAATAAAGATGTAGATAAAAATATATTGTGTACACCTATAGAAGAAAAAAAAACTAGTAAAAAAAGAAAAGCTTCTGAGATTGAAGGCGTACTTAAAATTTCAAAAAAATTGTGCAATCATGATAAGAAAAATTATGATTGCAAAGAATGTAATCCTTCTAGATTTTGTAAACATAACAAGAGAAGATACAACTGTAAAAACTGTAATCCTTCTAGATTTTGTGAACATAATAGGAGAAAATACGATTGTAAGGAATGTTATTCTTCTGTAGTTTGTATTCATAATTATATCAAGTATAATTGTAAAGAATGCAATCCTTCTATACTTTGTATTCATAATTATGTCAAGTATAATTGTAAAGAATGCAATCCTTCCATAGTTTGTATTCATAATAAAAGAAAAAGAGATTGTAGACAATGTAAGCTTGATAGATTTTGTTCTCATAATAAAAGAAGAGAAGATTGTAAAAAATGTAGTCCATCAAATTATTGTCCACACAATAGAAGAAAAAACAGATGTAAATTTTGCGATCCTTCTAAGTTTTGTTGCCACAATATTTTTAAAATCAGTTGTAAAGAATGTTCCCCTTGTTCATTTTGTTGTCATGGTAATAGAAAAAATAATTGTAAAGAATGTTTTCCTTCTAAATTTTGCGAGCACAATGTTGTAAAGTATAGCTGTATAAAATGTAATCCTCATTTAATTTGTTCCCATGATAAAAGACTAGTTTGTTGTAAGGAATGTAATCCTTCTAACTTTTGTAAACACGGTAGAAGAAACCACAAGTGTAAAGAATGTTATCCTTCTGGATTTTGCGAACATGGTAATCAAAAATATTCTTGTACTAAATGTGACCCTAGTCTTATTTGCAAACATGACAAGAGAAAAACTCTCTGCAAAGATTGCAATCCTTCTATATTTTGTAAACATGGAAAACGTATACACAATTGCAGAGAATGTACTCCTAGAACAGTTTATTTATAAATTATATTTCGTCATAATATGACGAAATTAAAACACGAATTTTTCCTTCTTTTCTATTCTTTCTTCTACAGAACATTTCTTTTTTATTACCTCTTGGCAAAAAAAGTTAAATTTTTCTTCCATATTTTTCAAGTATCTACCTGACAATATGATTTCTGAGGTAGAAAACACTATAAATGTATTAAATTTCTTTTCCTTCTTTTTGTTCTTTCTATAAATATTCTTTTCTTCTTCTAGAAAATACGGACCTAATTTTATCTTGGAAGAACTTGAATTTTCAGGTAAATCGTATACTAGAACGTCGAATTTAAAATTCTTTGGTACATCAGAGTACATTTTAATATTTACATTAGAATGTCCCGTAGTTTCATGTTGAGAAATACTTACATGATTTTTATACTCTTCTCCATTCATAAATGTATTTAGTTTTATTCTATTGATATTAAAGCCTAAATTAAAGCTAAAGTTTCTCATAACAATATCTATTAGAAATTTAACTGAATTAGTGGGATTTGGTAGCCAAATTTCCCACATGTCTTTATTAGGATAAATATATTCTTCCCATAATATCATTATAGCTTCTATAGCTTGTTCTATTGTAGAACAACCTGCTAATTTTAAAGAATCTTTAAATATCATTATATTTAACAGAGAAGAATATCCATCCTTTTTATTCATGCAAAGCCATATAGAATTTTGATTTCTAAAATAGTTAACTTTGTTAGTAGATTTTAACTTGTCTGATTTTTTCTTTTTCTTTAGATCTAACCCCCTAATATCATCGAATCTTTGAATACTTATTATTTTTCCGTAATTTCCTTCAACTTTTTTTTTATCTATATTGTTTACACGTTTTGTTAGAACAGTTTTAGCTGAACTTATATTTATATTTTTAAATATCTTTTCAAGATTAAAAGAAACATTTGTATAAATCATTACTGTTTGTGTAGAAGAGATTAAATTTTTAAATTTAGGTATTTTTATAGAAGACTCCATTTGTGTATTTAATATACTTAAAGGAGTAATAGTATATATTACATTTCAATCTTTTAAATGCATTTAAAGTAATAAAATTGAAATAATTACCTCGTAAATTAATGAGATAATATTAATAATAAATGTGTATAATTTGTACAAAAGAAATTTATAAAGAAAATCTAAATACTTTAATAAAGTTAAATATTTCATCTTGCCCAAACTTAACTTCAGAGAAATTACAAGAGATTTTAATTCAATGTAAAAACTTAGAAATATTATGGTGTTATTTGTGTACATCTTTAACTAGTCTAGATTTGAGAAGTAATATAAACTTAGTAATATTAGGATGTTCGGATTGTTCATCTTTAACTAGTATAGATTTACAGAGTATCTCCGAAGGAGTCACATCCAAGGGATGTATAAAATTAATAACATTATATTGTTCAGAGTGTACATCTTTAACTAGTCTAAATTTACCAAAAGAATACGAGGGTTGTGTAGATTATTTTAATTGTCCTTGGATTTGTCAAAATGAAGATTTCTCTAGTAATTTGCAAAGATTAATTAAACTACAAAGATGGTATAGACGTATACTAATAATTAAATATTTAAAATCTCTAGAGTTTGTAGAATGGATTTATAATCCTAGTAATATTGGAGGAAAATCTTGTAAGAAACATCTTAAACAGTTTCTCATAAAATCGTGAATAATTCCAATCTTTTTATCACTATGTTTAGCGATAAAACTTAAATAATAACTTTTCCATCTGTACTACACCCTGCAGTTTGTTCAGGACTTCCTGGCCAACAATGTGTACTACTATTGTACAAGTTTAACCCACTAGTAATTCCAAATCCACTGAGTCCTTCTCTTATTTTTGTAACATAAATATATACTGAAATACACAGTATTGATACTATCAATAGTATTGTATTTTTATTCATATTATTAAATAATTATATTATAAAAATACAAATAAAATTGATTTATATAAAAAGCTAGCAAAAATTATATACCGAATTAAAGATATTAATATATTAATATATCATGGCTAATACAAAGAAATCCGCAACTACTAAAAAAGACAAGAATGTCGAGGGTACCCCTGTTAAAACCCCAAAAAGTAACAAGAAAAAATCTTCTTCTGATTCTGAAGATGTTAAAGAACCAGTAAAGAAAACTAAACCAACCTTGGATAGTGTAAGAGATGAAGTAAATGCTCTCAAAGAAATGTTTGAGGCAGAGATTGAGAAACCTGGAAGTGCTAGAGCTTGGAAAACAGCAAAGAAACGGTTGGAGAGTATTTACAATAAACTCCCTAAAATCGCCAAGAAGAAAGCTAGAGATCCAAATAAAGAGAAGAAAAAAACAGCCTTTGATAAACCAAAGATTCCTTCTACAGAATTAGCTACTTTCTTGAAGCTAAAGAAAGGAGAATTAATCTCCATGGCAGACTGTACACGTGCGATTTGCGTATATACTCATCTTAAAGATGATGAGACTAGAGACGCCCAACTTAAATGGAAATGGTTGAATAAGGATGGTAGAGATTTACGTAATAAAGAGACTGTGAAGAATGCAGATGGAAAAGATGTTCAAATTAAATTGGCTATAAAACCAGATGATAAATTAACTAAATTATTAAAGTATGACCAATACAAGAAAGATGTAAAGAAGGGTAAAATCTTTGTTCATAAAGGTAAGAAACAAGTAGAGGATGAAACTTGTTATTATAATGTTGTTACTAGATTAATCCGTCAACAATTAACCGATCCTCCAACTGAAGCTCCTACAAAGAAAACTAAGAAAGCAAAAGCTGTAGAATCTGAGGACGAAGACGATGAATAAATACCAAATTCCACATCACCTAAAGTGATGTGATTAAAATTGAATTATATAATTACTTCATTATTAATGAAGTAATTAAAATGTGTATAATTTGTACAAAAGAAATTTATAAACAAAATCTTGATACTTTACAGAAACTAGATGTTTCATTTTGTTCAAACTTAACTTCAGAGAAATTACAAGAAGTTTTAATTCAATGTAAAAACTTGAAAGAATTACGGTGTTATTGTTGTACATCTTTAACTAGTCTAGATTTACGAAATAATATAAACTTATCATTATTAAGTTGTTCTCGTTGTACATCTTTAACTAGTCTAGATTTACGAGAAAATATAAAATTAACAATATTATGGTGTCGTTCTTGTATATCTTTAACTAGTGTAGATTTACATATTGAATTAGATTATAAGTATATAAATTGCTATAATTCTCCTTGGATTTCTCAAAATGAATACTTCTCTAGTAATTTACAGAAGTTACTTAAAATACAAAGATGGTATAGACGTATACTAATAATTAAATACATGAAATCTAAACAATTTATAGAATGGATTTATAATCCTAATAATATTGGAGGTAAATATCATAAACTTAAATTATTAAAAGAATTTACATACATTGCTTATTTGTAAGATAAAATTGAAATTTACTTTATAATATCGATTAATATTAGACTCGATGTGCATAATTTGTACTGGAGAAATTTATAAGCAAAATCTTAATACTTTGACGGAGTTAAAGGTTTCAAACTGTCCAAACTTAACTTCAGAGAAATTACAAGAGATTTTAAATCGATGTAAAAACTTAGAAATATTATATTGTCATCATTGTATATCTTTAACTAGTCTAGATTTACGAAGTAATATAAACTTAATAGAATTATATTGTCCTTCTTGTACATCTTTAACTAGTCTACGAAGTAATATACACTTAATAGAATTATATTGTTATTCTTGTACATCTTTAACTAGTCTAGATTTACGAAGTAGCTCCGAAGGAGTCACATCCAAAGGATGTATAAACTTAGTAGAATTACGATGTGATAATTGTACATCTTTAACTAGTCTAGATTTACGAAATAATATAAACTTAGTAGAATTACGATGTAATAATTGTACATCTTTAACTAGTCTAGATTTACCAAAAGGATATCACGGTCACATAAATCGCTCTAAATGTCCTTGGATTACTCAAAATAAATATTTCTCTAATAATTTACAGAAGTTACTTAAAATACAAAGATGGTATAGACGTATACTAATAATTAAATACATGAAATCTAAGCAATTTATAGAATGGATTTATAATCCTAATAATATTGGCGGTAAATATCATAAACTTAAACTACTAAAAGAATTTACATATGAAATAAATTGAAATTTACTTTATAATTATATCGATTAATATTAGATTCGATGTGTATAATTTGTACTGAAGAAATTTATAGAACAGAACTTAGTTTTTTAGCAAAGTTAAATGTTTCATACTGTTCAAACTTAACTTCACAGAAATTACAAGAAGTTTTAATTCAATGTAAAAACTTAAAAATATTAAGTTGCTATAATTGTATATCTTTAACTAGTCTAGATTTACGAAATAATATAAATTTAACAGAATTATATTGTTATGATTGTCCATCTTTAATTAGTCTAGATTTACGAAATAATATAAATTTAACAACATTATGGTGTTTTTATTGTAAATCTTTAACTAGTCTAGATTTACGAAATAATATAAATTTAACAACATTATGGTGTTATTATTGTAAATCTTTAACTAGTCTAGATTTACGAAGTAGCTCCGGGGGAGTCACATCCGAAGGATGTGTAAATTTAATACATTTAATGTGTAATAATTGTACATCTTTAACTAGCCTAGATTTACGAAGTAATATAAATTTAACAACATTATGGTGTTTCTCTTGTACATCTTTAACTAGTCTAGATTTGCGGAATAATTTTAAATTGGATTATAAGTATATAAATTATTGTAATTGTCCTTGGATTACTCAAAATGAATATTTCTCTAGTAATTTACAGAGATTAATTAGAATACAAAAATGGTACAGACGTATACTAATAATTAAATACATGAAATCTAAGCAATTTATAGAATGGATTTATAATCCTAGTAATATTGGAGGAAAATGTCATAAACTTAAACTATTAAAAGAATTTACCTCACAAATCTGCGAATAGGATCAAAAAACATTTCGTTTCTACAATTGAATGAACAAAAGTAAATTTCATTGACAACTCTGTTTTTATAAACATCGTCTCTGATACACATACAATCCTCGAGATTAGTCTTTTTATATTTCTTCAAATTACAACAGAATGTTTTGTCGCATTTACAGCAGCTATGTTTTTTATAAATAAGATCAATACAACAACTCATTAATATATTACATTATAATATTATAATGTAAAAGTCTTGTGAAATTAAGCAAATCTAGAGTATCTATTGAATACATAGGCTTGTTCATTATCTCTTGTGGACATTTGAGTACCCCACATTGATTCTCCATATATAGCTTGAGGAATATCAGCAATTACACCATAATAAATATCTGATACTGGTTTTATTAAGGTGATATCATCGAATGCTTTATTACCAGATATTAGTTTAAATCCTAGGGGAACACCCATATGATATTTACCTTTGTATCTTGTAAAAGAATGAGGATTTACTATAATTTTTTGTTCTTCTTGAGGACCATTAAAACAAAGAGTTAAATCAGTCTGATTGTGTATTTTTAACCATGGTCGACCTTGTATAGCATACCCCATAGCAAATCCGTCATCTCCTCCACCCTCTTGTATTCTAGTTGTAACCATACCTATATGAAGATATTTCATAATATCTAGTATATTAATTTCTGCGAACGGTTCGCTATTTACTTTAACGTGTAAAACCATACCTTTTTCTAACAATTTAATCTTCGCTATTTTTCCAGGTTCTATTTTGATATTTATGTTTCCTCCTTTTACAGATTGTAAAGTACAAGGAAGTTTTAAATAATTATAAACTGTTGTCATTAATTAAATATAACATAAATAATTTAGATTATTTAATGAAGTCTATAAGTTATAATAAAATTGAAATTATTCTGTATAAATATAGAACAAATTATACTTAAAATGAATACAATTCTCTATATAAATGTAGATACAAATGGATGTATTGACACAAAGATAGGCTTTGATCACACTCAATTTATTACAGTATTTAATGGTAAATACGGTTTGGATATTATTAATCGTAAAGATGGTTTCATATATTGCGGTATCTCATTCACAGATGAAATTATTTCATATAATTATACTGTAGGAGATATTAATTATATTTTGTATCTTGTTAAAAATACAAGGAATATTTACAGATGTAATCAAATTATAAATAAATGGGATTTATGCCTTGAATATGTAGATAAATTATACAATAAAAGGATTCTTTTATCCTCTAGTATCTTACTAGGAAATATATCAAGTTTGGTCACTAGGAATTGCGAAGAAGCTGATTATTTTATTGATCTATATTTTAACGATGAAAATATCATAGGCCTAGATACTGAATTTATTAACACCTTTTCTTGTACCGTAAGTAAGGTGAAACTATGTGTCATACAAATCGCTACAGATTACGCTTCTCTAGTTTTTTATATTGATCCTAAAGAGAATTGTTTACCAAATAATCTAGTTAAATTATTAGAATCTTGTATAACCAAAATCGCTATAGATCCTAGAAATGATGTTAAATTATTGAAGGAATATTGTAATATTATTAATACTGTAGATATATGCCAATATTTTAGAGATAAATACTATACAAGAATACAGCTAGGTACAATAAAAATATTGAGAATAATGGGTTATCATCATTCTAAAGAATTAAGAAGACAAAAATGGGACATATTTGATCTAGATAATGTTGAGAAATGGACATATGCTATACTTGATCCTATTTTAGCTATAAAAGCTTACAGATTTATTACATCGATTTAATTTATATTTCTTGATAATTTATCAAGAAATAATTTTACAAAAATTGATAATTAAATTTATATGTTTTTATAAGAGTATATTTTAATTCTACTTATACTTAATTATTAATATCTTATCAAATATGGGAGTTCCAGGCTTATATAAATATATATGTAATAACGTATCAGAGGCTTTTGTAAAATTTTCAAATGAACTTGAAGAGAAGGTTGCAGTATCAGAAGTACCAAAAAAATTTCATAAAACACTAGATAATTTAGAGATCGACGGTAATGCTTTACTTCATGAATGCACTCAAGAGATTCATTGTTATGGAGAAAAAGCAAACAGTATCCATAAAGAGAAGTATGACAAATTAAAACCTAAAAAAAGACAATTAAAAGTATTTAAATTATTTTGGAGTATTATTGTAGAGATTTTAGATTTTATCAAAGTCTCTAAGATTTTATATCTAGCTATAGATGGTCCTTGTCCCGATAATAAACAGAATCAACAGCGCCAAAGAAGATTTGTAAGTAATTCATGTAAAGATGGAAACTTTAATTCTAACTGTATATCTCCTGGTACAGTTTTTATGCAAGATTTAAACAATTTTTTAAACTACAAAATTAGAGAATACTTGAATGATGGTAAATCAGAGTTTAAAATTATATACAGTTCATTCAAAGAACCAGGAGAAGGTGAACATAAACTAGAAAAATATATCAAATCTAAACCACAAGAATCTCATTGTTTTGTAGGACCCGACGGTGATTTAATTATGCTAGGATTAGCGACAAATAATCCTAAAGTTTATTTATTGAGAAGAGATATGATGGATCCCGGTTATTATAATTGGTTAGATCTAGGTATTGTATCAAAGAAATTACCAAGTTTGATGAAATATTATGTTCCTAGAACTCCAGTAGGAAAACATATCGAATTGAGTATTATAACAAAACAGACTAGCAATGATTTTATATTTATGGGTACATTACTAGGTAATGATTTCCTTCCTAAAATTAGAATGTTTATACTACTCGACGACGGGCTAAATGAAATGATTTATAATTATGGTAGATCTTCTAAGATATCTCCAATTACTTGTGGTAAAGAAATTTCTTTACGAGGATTAAGATGCTTTATAAATGAATTAAATAAACACGAGATAAAATATTTAATAGATCAAACCTTTAGAAGAATGCCTCATGAAAAGTATATAAATAAAACTCTTTTACAACATGTCAAAACAAATGAAGATACAAAACGTCCATGGTTGTACTTCAATTATTACTCTATCGATTATTATAAAAAAGCTGGATTATCTATTGATAAATCTGGTAAAATTAAACAACAAGAGATTACTATAATGTGTAGAGAGTATATTAAAAGTTTAATTTGGGTATATTTATACTATGTTTATGAATTACCTAGTTGGAATTATTTCTATCCATATAGATATGCACCATTTATGAATGATTTAGCAAGATATCTGGGTAAAGTAAGCGAAAAAGAGTTTAAAGAACTTCATAATTTTGAACTAGGAGAACCATGTTTACCATTTCAACAATTGATGAATATTCTACCAGAGACTTCAAAAGAATTATTACCAGAATCTTTACACGGAGTTTATGAGAAATCTAAATTAGTAGAGGCGAATTATTATAGAGAACCAACTATAGATTATGAGGGAGTAATGAATGATCACAGTGCAGTTGTAAATATAGAGTTTGTAAATACAAAATTAGTCACCAAAGTGTACAATAAATTAAATAAAGATAAAGAACTAGATAATTATCCTAGAAATCAACACGAAGTGTATCATACATTTTCTTTTGATAAAAATAGAGAAGTTACAACTTATGAATCTAGTTATGGAAATATAGAGGAGTGTTTAGTATCTAGAGAATAAATATAATTTTATACATCACTATTCGGTGATGTATATTTATTAATAATATATAATATATTATTAATATAATGGACAGGCTAAAAGATAAAGTTTCAAATAAGCTCTCAGAAGAGATTACAAAAGCTTATAAACAAGGTCATCATATCGCTGATTTAGTAGTATCAAATCCTTATAAAAACGATATGTGTATTTTTATAGAGGAACATCCTAAAATAGAAATAGGAGAAGGAGGATCTGGAATAGCTTACAAAATAAATATCGAAGGTAAGTTTTATATAATAAAAGAGATACAAAGCGAATCATTCACATACCGAGGAAATTTTTTTGGGACTGAAGAAACATTGTATCATCTTACCCAATACGTAGGTAAAAAATTAAATATAGATCCTGATTTATTACTCTATATAAATGGAGGAGATAAAAATGAAAAAACAGATATATTGATTGTACCATCTTATATGATAAATTGTGTAGTAGAAAGCGATAGAGTAGAAAACGGATTAAAATTAAATAAAGGAGATTATTTTTGCGATGAAATGTATACAGAATATTTAATAGGTTTATTAGCTGCAAAAATAAGAAGAGATGGAAAGTCTCCACATTTTATAGATGTATTTGATATGATAATTTGTCCCTCACTAGGTGATAAAAGTAGTAAAATATACACCTTTATGGAATATATAGATATTTTGGATGATGATGATACTAAGAGTTGTGTAATACCTACATCTACAAATATTGCTATATTTCACAGTTTATATTTACTTCAAAAACAAAAGATTAATCATAACGATTTGCATACTGGTAATATATTTGTAGAACGTATTAAAAATGATACTATTTATAATGGTGTAAAACTAGTCGATTATGATTACTTTGAATATAGATACAATGGAAAATCCGTATATATACCTAGACCAGATTGTATGATAAGAATCGGAGATTTTGGATATTCTTGTAAATACGATAATCCGAAAATATTAAGTAATGCTGTTATAAATAAAGAATTTGATACGGTTCCAAATGTATATAATACTTGCTACGATTTGATACTCTATTTATTTGCATCATCAATGACACCATACAAATTTAACAACATGTTCAAATTTGCTCTTGGAAAATATATAGATCTAAGTAAAGGAGTCTTAGAAGAATTTCATTATGAACATCCTGACGGAAGATTGACAGATAAAGATATAGATGATGATCTTAAATTTAAAATTTTTAAAACTCCAGAGGAAATGTTAGATTATCATGGCTTCGACGAATTACGAAAAAAACCAAACGGTAAAATTCTTCTTATAGCTACGGATGAATAAATACATCACTAAATAGTGATGTATTGTATAGAAATAATTTAATACATATTGCTTCCTTTCTTTGTAGGTTTTCTATGATGTTTTTCTTCCTCTTCGTATTTACTGGGAGCTAAAGAAATGGAAGATATTCTAGGTTGTCCTCTATTTTTAATACTTTCAAATCGAACAAATTCAGTCTTTCTTATGAGTATATTAACTGCGGGAAAAGGTAACTCTAAATCATCTCCTTCCTTAAATTTAAAGAGACTAATAATAATTTCATCTGTATCATTTGAACTAATAATTCTATGAGATAACATAGAATATCCTTGATTTTCTAAATCGCTTTTTGCGAATAATTCGGCGTGATATCCTGGAGGAAACGATGTAAATTTAATTCCAGTGTGAAAATCTTGACATTCTCCTACTGAATCTTCGGTTCTAGCATCTGTACGCTCTGTAAGAGTTATAATATAACAAGTATCATCTTCACTCTTAATAAGGGGAGAGCTTTCAGCTAAAGGGGTGATATAATTAACACCAATATGTCCTGCGCAAACAGATTGTTTATTCATTAAAATACAATAATTATATTTCTAAATAGGTTTATACTCTTTATAAAAGAGACTAATCCTCTTCAGACGGAACTGAAGAAATTAAGAATTGTCCATTATCTGAAAGTGTAAATAAATCTCCAGAATATTCTTCTCTATTTGATTTAGTTAAATCTTGTTCTGTGGCTACTATCTCGTTTTCGTTTACCGTATATTCTCCTTTATTAAAATCTTCCCTATGAATTGGTATAGGAATAAATATCTCCTCTTCTGCTCCGTGTAATCTAGATACACCAAAATAACTTCCTATTCCATGCATACCTATAGATTTAAGATAAAAAGTATTAAACATTAATAATAACTCTTTACTAGAAGTTATCCATGTTCCTGTACTAGGTAATTTGAATACTTGTTTCTCTGCATTATTATTAAGATGAGGAGGATAAAAAGTTAAAGCTTCTTGTCCTGTAAATCTATCTAAATGTGCTTTCCATTCACTTGTAAGTAAACATTCCCCCTTTAATTTGCTTCTCTCTGTAACAAATATAGTAATATTATTTACATTTTTTAGTTCATCTCCCATAACTAAACTCTCTGTATTATTACAAGATTTTTGTACATTCAATTGTTCTGTAGTTTCCTCATCGTTATTTACATTAGGATCTTCTATAACCTCCTCTATCTCTTCGTCCACTTCATAATCGTCGATATCTTCTTCAATATCTATATTACTTCCTGTTTCATTTTCTTGAACCAAAGTACTAATAATAAGGTTTTTTACATCATCGTCGCTTTCAGATATCTCTTCAAAAACAAATGCAGGAGATATAACATCTGACAATTCCTCTTTGAATTCATAAAGATTATTAATAAATAATTTAACAGCCCAATGTGAATCTCTTTTATCACATAATTTTATTAACAATAATTTGTATTTTTCTATGTATGCTTCTCCAGGAAGATTGTGATATTTAACAAATATAGAGTCTAACGCAGCGCTAAATTCTTCCTTATTTTCATCAAACAATTGCAGTACTTTTTCTTTTTTTACTTTTAAATATTTCTTTCTTAGTAAAATATAATTTACATTTTCTTCGGACGGTTCTCTAGGTAAATCTAACTCTCTAGGATCTATTAATATTTTTTTAGCGTCATTATTAGATAGCTTGTTTATAAAAAGTTTTATATTATGTAAACTTTCAGAAGGAATTAATACTTCAAATAAAAGTTTCAAATATTTTATTCTATCTTCTTCCTCTACATATTTTGTTTCTTCAAAAAAACTATTTATTTCGCCTTCTATACTGATATCTGAATCGTTTTCGTTAGAACGAATAATTTCCTCTATAATATCATTCATAGCAGATTCGGCTTGTTCGAATCTAGAGCTCGTATATTCATATTCATCAGATGAATCAGGTATTTCATCGCCAATCTCTACTAAATTTGCCAAATAATTTCTAGTTCTACTGTTTATATCTCCAAAGTCGGTAGAATTTATAATTTGTAGTATAAATTCCCTAGACATATAATCTACTAAAATAGAGTGAATAACTTGAGTAGTAGATGTTTTGTTTAATTTTATAGATTCAATGAATAGATCTTTTAGTTCCCGAAGCTTATCCAAAGGATTGATATGTTCATCTTCGTCATATCTAGTTAATTGTTCATTAAAATTATCTTCAAATAAATATAATCTTTGCAAATCTTCTTCAGTAAAAACCATTACAATATAATATTATTATCTTTATTAAATTTATTATATATTATTTTATTAATGTCTGTACCTAGATTATATCATCCTCCTAATTTGAGCCAGTGTGCTATGGAGTATCCAGTGCAACCTATATATCACTCAGGTAATCAAATAAATCAAAGATTTAAATCCTTACCCGATGGTTCACCTTATCCTCCAAATGTTTATCCTGAGGATCCAAATCAGCCTTCCCAATGGAGCGAATTTACCAATGAAATAGTTGGACCTGCTTCATTGAAGAGTCTACAGAGTGGACCAAATTATTATCCTAATAATTCTAAATGTGTACCAGCAAACACAATGTATAAATATGAAATGGGAGAGTTAGGATTTGGAGGGAAAAGAGAATCGTACCATAGACCTCTATTTCCATTCCATCATAGACATGTTAGAGAGATACGAGATTATAGTAAAGTTTTACCCTACCCAGATATTAAAGTATGGCAAACTAAACCAGTTACAGAGATAACTCCAGGTATAAAAACTACTTGGGGAAATTACGGAGAGAACGCTCATTAAATTTTCATCTTGTTGCCAAGATGAAAGGAGATTCAAGTTTTTATTTATGAATTTATAGGAAATCGTCTCTTATTCTAAAGATACAATATTTACACACTATATACAATTAATTACAAATATATTGAAGGAATTTATGTTTATTTTAGTAATCTTTTACCCTTTTTAGCTTTACCAAACTTTTTCTCTAATTCTTTGATAGTACTTTGGATGATTAATACTCTATCTTCTGCCAAGTCATCCTCTTGACATTTATCTACAACATCTTCACTATCTTTATGTTTCATATAAATGTCAAACTCTTCCTTTGTTATTTCTAAATTGGTATCATCTTCTACAGGATCAGCCTTTTCTTCTTCAGAGTCACTTTTAATAGGCTCTTTAGCTGTTTTACCCTTGCCAGCTTTCTTTGGTTCCTCTACATCACTAGCTTCAGAGTCACTTTTAATAGGCTCTTTAGCTGCTTTTTTACCCTTGCCAGCTTTCTTTGGTTCCTCTACATCACTAGCTTCAGCATCTGATGAAGTTTCTTTAGCTTTTTTACCTTTACCACACCCTTTGGCTGCTTTACCCTTGGCCTTATCCTTGACATCTGATTTCTCAGCTTCACTAGCAGATTCGGCATCAGAACTAGGCTCTGCTTTAGCTTTTTTACCCTTGCCTTTACCCTTGACAGCTTTCTCTTCTGCATCACTAGCCTCGTCCTCAGACTCTTTGTCGCTGTTCTCTACATCAGCACAATCAAGGAATTTAAGAATCTTTTGTAAGTCATTCTTTTCTCCAGAAAGAAACAAGCCTTTACCTAATTTTCTAAATTCATATTTATTCTTCATAGCCTTACTGTCACCATGAACTTTTTCTGTTGTTACATTATAATAAGCTTGTCCAGATTTTAATGATTTCTCGCTAATTTTCTTAATAATTCTCTTTTTAAATTCTGCTTGAGTTTCTTTAACATCATCCTTTGCAGGTTGTGCCTTCATTTTTAGGTTCTTTCTCTTGACAGTTTTAGCTTTTTTTTCAGCAGGTTCCTCAGAATCACTACTGGCAGATTCAGAAGCAAAAGCTTTCAACGATTCTTCCAATTGATCTTCAATAAAAGCTTTTACATTTTTCTTTATTTCCTTTACTTGTTTTTTATCTAAGCCAGTTATACAGGCTTCAGTAGCAGCATTAATAATAGCTTGAATATTTTCGAGAGTTAATGAGAAAGACATATTGATTATAAATTAATAATAGTTAAGAGAATTAAGCTTGAGTAAATATAAGATGCTTTAATCTAAAATAAATAAAATAAAATTTCAATTTTTTATTCTTGATATTATAGAGATGTGTGAATCAATAATTACTCTATAAAATTGAAACTTTTACTATAGTAACAAATATTTATTGAAGATGTGTATAATTTACACTAAACATATTTATAATCATAATCTGTACACTTTGACAGATTTAAATGTTTCAAACTGTCCAAACTTAACTTCAGAGAAATTACAAGAGATTTTAATACAATGTAAAAACTTAGAATCATTACGGTGTATAAAATGTTTATCTTTAACTAGTCTAGATTTACAGAATAATAAAAAATTATACACATTAGAATGTTCCGAGTGTACATCTTTAGCTAGTATAGATGTAAGACAATGTGAAAACTTGAATACATTATTTTGTATTGGGTGTAAATCTCTGACTTGTCTAGATTTACGAGAAAATAAACGAATATTAATGTTATGGTGTTGTCGTTGTTCATCTTTAACTAGTTTGTTAAACAAATATACGTATGGTTATGCATATAATTATATGTATAAGGATAGTCAATTGTTATACTTTGGATGTCCTTGGATAATTCAAAATAGAAATTTTCCTAGTAATTTACAGAGATTGATTAAAATACAAAGATGGTACAGACGTATACTAATAATTAAATATATGAAATCTAAACAATTTATACAATGGATCTATAGTCCTAATATTGGAGGTAAATATTGTAAGAAACAATTACTTTGCAGTTTTGTACAATAATTATCAATTCTTTTTCTTCTTTGATTTAAAGAAGAAACTATTCAGATTTATTTCTATTCAATACCATTTCTGCGTCCTGTAAAATACTGTATCTTTCGCTATTTAGCATACGCTCTGCATCTTTAAGAGTAAACCAGTTTACATCGATTGCTTCCTCTGATACTGTAAACTTCCTTATACCAGACGGAGTTCCTGTTTTCAAGGGTAATTCACAATCTTCATATTCTGCCAAGTAATAATGTGTTTGATAAGGTTTCTTATTACTTCCATAATAATTTTCGCAAAAGGGTTTTATATCTTTTAATACTGTAAGTTTATTGATATCTAATTTTGTTTCTTCTAGCCATTCTCTAGTAGCTGTTTCGATTTCAGTTTCTCCTGTATTTGCCTTACCTTTTGGTATTCTCCATTCGTCTGTATATTTATTATTAGAAAAATTTAAATTTAACCAATTGTTTAGTTTATATTTATCTATTGAATCATATTTAGCTTTTGCTTTGTTATAACCATTAGTATAAATTTCAAAAGTATGATCTACCCATAAATCTGCCCATAATTCTTTCATAGTATATTCTCTTATTCTTTGTATTTCTGCGGGAGACATTCTATATAATAGTTCAGGAATCTCCTCTTCTCTGAACCACATTCCTCTAACAAATTCTATATATTCGTAATTATCTCTTGGCAAATATAGGTTCCATTTTGGTTCAGATTTTGATCTTACATACAAGCCGAAGCTCTTTATAATATTGTTATTATTAACTTTTTTTCTATTAGCTAACATCATATAAACTTTAAATTATATTTATATGATTATAAATTTAGAAAGTTATTATAGTTGTATAATATTAATGTCGTGCCTAGCTAATACAAGTATTAGAAGAGTTGTACCTATGAATATTGCAACTACAAGTATTAGTATAAATAACGGAGTAATTCCAGCTTCACCTTTTAGTTTTTATAGAGGATTGTATACTATAGTAGAAGTAAATATAACTTTCAATCCTACTCTTATAACTACTAGAAACTATTCATTTAGATTAGCTTTTAGTGGAGGTAATGGAGAAAATCAAAATGATCCTAAATCGTTAGTTTCTTTAGCAACATCTCCTATAGAAACTTCTAGATGTAAAACACTTTCTTCTCCTCCTACCGTAGGAAATCCTTTAACTGTCACATCTGTGTATACAGGATTAAATAGTACAAATCCTAGTCAAAATCAAGTAACAAGTAGCGTATTTACTATTAATACCAATTTTAATGGTATTATACCTATAATTTTTACATTTTATAGATATCAGACTCAATCTCCTACAATAAGTTGCACTTCTTTAGGTTCTACTATATCTGCTACTATGTTAGTGACTTGCTATCAAGGAGGAGATTCTACTTCAACTATCGATAAAAATGTTACAGTATTTGTTCCAGTAATTAATTTATCTCAATATATTAATTATTCTTACTCCTTTGAAAACATAATAGAAATTAATAGATACGATTCTTCTGTAGGAGAAACAGTATATTCTTTTAGAGCAACATTTACACTTTTAAATACAAATTCTATTGGGATTATATCAACTAATTATGTACTTAATTCTGCAATAGAAATATGGACAGGAAATTATATGGTAGCTCCTAGACTATTAAATGTAGTATATAATTCTACAAATAATTCCTATGTAATTACTACTAATCCTACAAATGATTATGCTAACGTATACACCACAGTATATTCTATATCATTTAATACTCCTCCTGCTCTTCCTACAATAACTATATTGAATGATGCTTATATAAGTTCCACTCAGACTGTTACTGTGAATGCTTATTATGGTTATAACAACTATAAAATATTAATACAATAATTACATCATCAATTGATGATGTAAAATTTATATTTTAAACCTTTGTATATTTCTCGTTTCCTGCAGCATGAACCAATCTATACGATGATCTTTTCTTCCAATCCCAGCCTGTAGTTTTTTCAGACATTATATAAATATCTCCGTGATTTAACTCAAACTCGAAAGGTTTTCCAAAACATTCTGAAGATCTAGGCTCTCTCCATTTGAATACCAAAGTTGTCGAAGATCCTAGACAACAACAAATCACAATTTTTCTTTCTGAGTCACCGTGGAGACCTATACCCGAAGATTTTTGATAGTAATGATTACCTTCGCTGTTCAAATTTTTAGCTTTATCTCCGAAATATTTTGGTAATTTTTTTCTGAGCTTTTTAAATAAAGGAACATCATCGTAAGATATTACTGTAGATTGACTATAATCTTCAGAGTGTTCCTTTCCTTCATCTCCAAATATAGCATTATGCCTTGCTATTTTATTTAATTTTTTCTTTCTTCTATTATCGAAATAAAATTTATCATATTCTGTGCTGTGTTGTTCCTCAAACATTTTATTTGCATATTCTTCGTCTTTCATTATTAAATTTATTCCATTTCTAATAACTAAAACGGCTGCTCTATTTTTATCTCGAACTTCTCTAGGTAATTTTTTATGTAATTTAATAAATTGTACTTCATCAAATTTCTCTGAAAACTCTTTTAATTCTTCTACCGTAAATCCTTCCTCAACCAACCCGTCTCCTGTAATAGGGCACCCTACATGTATTTCGCTCTGCTCTCCTAAAGTCAACGCATATCTACTAGAAAAAGACATATTATTATTTATACTTGTAAAATTGTATAAAACATATTTTTATATTTCAATTTTAAATTCTTTTATTAGTTTAAGTTTATGGAATCTACCTCCTATATTATCTGGAGCGTATACCCACTCTATAAACTCTTGACTTTTCATATATTTAATTATTAGTAAACGTCTGTACCATTTTTGTAGCTTAATTAGACTCTGTAAATTACTAGAGAAACAATCGTTTTGAGAAATCCAAGGACAATCGTAAGAAGGTAAGTCTAAAGGCACTCTATTTAATAAAATGTTTGTTAAAAATCTACAATAAGATACATCTAGATGATACAAGTTTTTACAGTTTGATAAATCTAAGGATTTTACAGATTCGTTTGGAGCCAAATGAGTTAGTGATCTACTATGTGAAAAATCTACATTTTCTACTAATGTATTAAAAAATGATAATTCTCTCAAATTTGGCGGAATAAATAAAGAAACTAATTGTGTACAGTCCCTACACAATAATGTTGTTAAGATTTTATTATCTCGTAAATCTAGACTAGTTAAAGAAAAACAATATTTACATCTTAATTTTTCTAAGTTTTTACATTGAATTAAAATCTCTTGTAATTTTTCCGAAGTTATTATTTTGCAATGTGATATATCTAATACCTGTAAACATTTGAAGTTTTCTTCATAAATTTCTCCAGTACAAATTATACACATTTATTAAATATTACTTCATTAATTAATGAAGTAATAATTTCAATTTTATTATTTTAAATTTTTAAGTAACCATTTCTTGTATAAACGTCCACCAATATTATCTGGAGAGTATATCCACTCTATAAACTTTTGAGATTTCATATATTTAATTATTAGTAGTTTTCTATACCATCTTTGCATTTTAATTAATCTCTGCAAATTATTAATAAAATCTTTATATTGAGTAATCCAAAGACAATTAGAATAACGAAAAGTTAAAGGTGTTTTATAAAGTGAAATATTTGTTAAAAATCTACAATCAGATATAACAAGCTTTGATAATTTTTTACAGTTTATCAAATCTAAAGATATTACAAGTTCATTTACTATGATTGTTTCTATTAATTCACAATTAGAAAAATCTATTTCTTTTATTAATGTATCATGAAAAGAAATATAAGTACAATTTGATGGTACTTTTAAATAATTTAAACTTGTACATTTAAAACACCATAATATTTCCAAGTTTATATTACTTCGTAAATCTAGACTAGTTAAAGATGGACAAGAAGAACACACTAATTCTTTTAAATTTATATTATTTCGTAAATCTAGACTAGTTAAAGATGTACAAGAAGAACACACTAATTCTTTTAAATTTATATTATTTCGTAAATCTAGACTAGTTAAAGATGTACAAGAATAACACTGTAATTCTCTTAAATTTTTATTCTCCTGTAAATTTAGACTAGTTAAAGATGGACAATGATAACAATATAATGTTTCTAAGTTTATATTATTTCGTAAATCTAGACTAGTTAAAGATGAACAATAAATGCACTGTAATTCTCTTAAATTTTTACATTGAATTAAAATCTCTTGTAATTTTTCCGAAGTTATTATTTTGCAATGTGATATATCTAATACCTGTAAACATTTGAAGTTTTCTTCATAAATTTCTCCAGTACAAATTATACACATTTATTAAATATTATTACTTCATTAATTAATGAAGTAAAGTAATAATTTTATTTTTTCAATTTCTTCTTGACTTCAGGGAAATCTACATTATCTTGTCTTGTTTTATTAAACTTTTTATAAGCCTTCTCAAACTCCTCTAATTCTTTCAACCATATATTCTCTACCTTTGTACCTTGTAACTCTTTAATAGTTTTCTTTAGCTCTTTTATAGAGTCTTTTAATTTTTGAGCTTCGTTTTTATTTAACTTTCTATTGGGCATATCAAGTAAATAATCATATGTTAAATTTGTATCTATCTCTTCTTCATCTTCATCTCTATTGTCTTCGACATCGTTAGCTTTAGAACCTTTTTTACTTTCTTTGGCTAATTTATCTATACCCATCTTCTCTAGCTTTTTAATTATAACTTCTTCTTCTATAGTAAGATCTAGTTTTTTCTCTGCAACAGCTGTGATAAATTTCTCCTTGTTTTCATCCTTGTTTAGTTTCTTTTTATATTCAGATAATTGATATGCTTTTCTCTTGTGATAACCTTCCAATCTTACAATATAAAATTCCTTCAATATATCCTCTACAGTTTTATATCTAACAGGATACCCGTGTCTATTGAGTAAAACCATATTTGTAAATTTTTCAGTTCTAATTAATTTCTTTTGTATAGTTTTAAGATTGAAATCTTTACCAGGTTTTATCTCGAAATGTACAGTATTGGGAGTATTATATTCTACATAATTTTTAATAGCACAAATTGTAGAAGTTTTACCAGTTTTTTTATTCTTTAGTGTAGAGTTCATAAGACTCTCTATGTATTCCTTCATATTATCTGTCCATAAACCAATAGGTAATTCGTTGATAAGATACCACCCTTTTTGTTTAACATCATCGATTTCTGTTATACGACCTTTACTAGTCCAACTTACAGGAACTTTCTTTTCTACTTTTAATTCTATTTCTCCTGTAAACCCTCTGTACCAAGGTTTCAAAGGTTCAAAATTACCCAAAGCCTCGAATCCTTCTGAAAGCATAGACTTTATTCTTTCTACTAAATCTTCTGGATTATAAGCATACAAAGTCGATGAAAATCCACAAGCTATACCATCTCTAGGATTTATTAGAATCATAGGAATTATAGGTAAATAAAATTTAGGTTCTATTTTATCGTCCCCTTCGTAATTATAATCTAATATAGGTTTATCTTCTTTTCTATAAATTATATGATAAATATCTTCTAATTTAGTAAGCAAATATCTCGCAGCAGCATATAAACTAGGACCTCCAGTTCTATCTCCAGACATACCATCGTTTACTAACAAAGGTATATTATTTGAACCTACAAATCCCTGCATTGATCTAGCTGTAGTTCCTTCTAGACTTTTAGCACCATGGTGATATGCAGCAAAATCAGAGACAACTCCCATTAATTTCTCTACAGGCATTGTTTTCTTTGGATTCTTTCTATCTATACCATAAAATATTTTTCTTATAGCCATTTTAAATCCATCCTGTACAGAAGGAATACCTCTACTTAGAGCCATAATATGATAAATAATTAACTGTTTATCTATAAATTTAGATAGAGACAATTCTCCTTCATAAATATAATCTTGTGTTTTCTCTAGAATATGCTTTGATTTACAATCATCTGTATTTATCTCGATTTCTACATCAGAATCTCCTTCGTCTTCGATTTCCACATCAGAATCTTCAACGATTTTATTATTAGTTATCTTCTCCAAATCGTCAGTAGGTAAATCTTTAGTAATCCAAATCTTTCTATTTGCTACATCTGTATCATTTCCTCCAAATCCTAATCTCATATATTTACTTGTTTTACTATCAGAATTATAAATTAAAATTTTTGGATCTTGAAAGTTTTCTGCAGCATCTCTAGAATTCATAGATCCTAACCCTTTCATATATTTAGTTCTAAGATCCATTTTACGGTCATATTCGTCTGTAAGTTTAAACTTTTCATATGCTGGATTTGCATAGAATAATTGCAATGTTTTATTTTTACTATCTGTAATCTTTACTACAGCAGAAGATCTACTAGTAAAAAATCCTTCTCTTTCCCACAAGGAAGGAACTTGTCCATAAAACATATTAAAATCTAATCCTCGTATATGGATACCATCATCATCTGCATCTGAATATACTTGAACTCCTCCTATATAATTTAATGTTTCAAAATTTTCATCTATACTATAATCTACGTTTCTTACAGCTCCAATTATAGACAAAATATATTGAACTTCTTTATTTCTATCAGTTCTATCCTGAGAGTGTTTTTCTGTATTTAACCCCTTACCTTTCTGAGCAAAAGTACCATAAATATCGTGACCTCCTATAGAAGCTATACCAGCATTTGCTAATTTCTGAGCAGAATCTCCTTCTGTAAGAATTAGTATACATTGTCTTCTTTTTTCTACATCTGGAGAATCAGACCAGTTCGCCTTTTTATAACGAGATCCTAGAGTTAAAGGTCCTTTTTGTTTCTTCTCTACTTTACTACCTTGTTCATTTACTAATTTTTCTTCTAGTTTCTTTACAAAGTCCCATTTCATAATCTTCTTTAATTCTACAGAAGTCATTTTGCTTAAACTAGGTTTAGGTTTTGTTAGATAATCCTTAGTTTGACTTTCGAATGCCGGATTCTCTAATTCACACTTTGTAAATAATACAAAGTATGGATACACTTGTTTCGCAGAAGCCTTGATAGACTTGACAACTTTCTTTACAGGCTTTTTACCCTTTGGTTTCTTGGGAGCAAATTTAGCATTAAAAGCTTTAACAATTGGCGCTATTATAACATCGCACCAAGCATCTACTTGAATACCACCTTTTCTACAAAATATTCCATTGACAAAGTCTGTACTTATTATAGTATCCATTTCATTCTTGTTATTATTCTCTACTTCTACTAACACACATTCTTGATCGCCATTCTCAAAGTGTATCATATTGTGATCTTTTTTATTGTAGTACAACTCTACATATTTAGAGAGATTATCAATCTTTATTTTTTCTCCATTAAATACAACAGTAAGTTTAGTAATCATTGCACAATCATATGCAGCTTTCTTTAGTAAATTAAAGAGATTATCGTCGATTCCCTTGTATTTAAATCTTTCAAAATCCAGTAAAAAAGTAATCTTTGTATATCCCTCCTTCTTTTTATAGGGAGTAATCTTTGGAACAGTTCTTTCGCTCATATTATCCTTATATTCTTGAATAAATTTCTTTCCATCAAATTGATTCGTATGTTCTACAATAAAATCTTTACCAAATATATTTGGGGCTTTTGAGCCTACACCGTTTCTACCAGATGTTTTTCTACCTTCATCATCATCGAAATTTGTTCCTGCCTTCATATAACCAAAATACAATTCTGCAGGATACATCTCTTCGCTTGTGATTTTTTTTGTTGTAGGATCTTCGTAATCGTACGTTTCTTTTCTTATAGGAATAGGTAACCCGTCATTTTGTACAGATATATAGTTTGTTTCTTGATCGACGTCTATAATAATTTTCTTCATATCTATAGGAGATTCATCTTTTCTTTTTCCCTTCTTTTGGTCTTTAGCTAGCTTTTCATTAAATTCAAAAGTTCTCCATTTAATATCGATAGCATTTGAAATAACTTCCTCTATACATTTATATAAACCTCTGTTGAATACTATTTTTACAAGAGTGATAAGATTAATCTCTGGATCCCAGATCCATTCTTGAGATTTTACATTCTCTATAGATCCTATATATTTATCAGGTCGAAGTAAGCAATGCTGAATATCATTTAATCTCTTGCCTTTTTTAGTGGACATTACGTGTATATACTAAAGATTTATAAATTGAAAAATAACAAAAATATGATAATATTTGATATATCTCTACACATCAATAAATTTAAATTTTCAATTTTATTTGAAATTAAATAAATATAAATAAAATTGAATTGTTTCATTATCTTGGTGTTTTATAATATAAAATGTTTTATCCTGTCAATGAAAACGCTCTCGATAAATTCTACAATAAAGTTACTATAATTGGAAATAAAATTATTAGAGAAATTACAGAGAAATTACGTTATTTAAGTGTCTCTAAAAACACAGTAAAATATATAAATGTTGAAAACTCTCATAAAAATGTACTATTAGAAAATAATAATTTGTGTATAAATGTATCGTTTATTCATTGCGAATGTGAATTTAATTTCACTCCTACAGGCACAGAACCAATTAAAGAATGTAATTTTTTTGTTATTTCTGTAGGAGATATATTAAAATTTTACTATCATCAAGTATATAAAGCTTCAAATGTGAATTCCGTATTTTCAACAGATGAAGAAAGAAATGAATCATTGTTAAAAATGTTGAAGAAATCTTTACAAAAAGAATCTTCGTCTCATGACAGTAAAAATGTATTGGGATTAATAACCATAAATTCCTTTAATTTATGGAATGATTTAAATATTAGCAGTGCTTGTACAAAGAATGAAACTTTTGAATTATATTGTAAAAAAGTAATGTATATAAATTGTTTTGATGAATATGTTAAATTAGATACTTTAACTATTTACAACAAATTGTACAATATATTTAATACAAAATTAATTGTTAGATTATTAGAGTATTTTATGTATAACACAGATCCAAATGAATCTCATTATAAAGATAGAGTATTTTACTTTGACCCTCCAGAATCTGTACCAAATGTTTTACTACAGATTTATAAAGAAACTGAACAGGAAAGATATATGACAATGTATAGACAAGTCACTGTGAAATTAAATAAAAGATTATCTCTTTTATTGGATGATAAATACAAACCATATATTGTAAATAGTTTAAGTTGTCTTAAAAATATTAAGAAATTTCCTACATTTGCATTGAGAAATATTTACGTGAGACAATGGAGTATTACTAAAGCTAGAAATTTTTGGGGAACTGTGGATAGTATTACATCTGATATTTGTATTGCAGAAAATACAGAGAATTTCTTTAAAATTACTTCTTGTGAAAAATACAAGAATAAAACTCACAAGTCTGATAAAACAGTATATTGGAATTGGAATTTTGTTAATTATAAATCACGTATAAAATTACTCTATAAAAAGAAGCAAAGTAATAAAGGTAGTATCATCTCTAACAATGATTCGTCTTCTAGACACTGCATCTCTAAAAATTATTTTAAACAAAATAAAGAACCTACCGATATTTATCAAGGGTTTTATGCAAATATTGATACTTCTGAATTTGATTAGAATATAAAGTTTTTTCATTACTCGATAAAGTAATGAAATGTATTTAAAAATAGTATAGTACGTATTTAACATGAATATTATATTTGGATATAGAGCTGGACATAATTTGGAACCTAAAATCAGTATTAATAATATTTTAATTGGGTCAAAAACTGGGTATTCTATTCAGAAGGGTTGTAATAATTTTATTTTTGGAGATAATGAACTAGGAAGAGACGAAGATAATCAATTTATCGTAAAGAAAGATATGCCTACTCTTACCTTAGAAGAATTGGCCAGTTTTAGACAACAATATCCTCAAATTATTGCCATATTACCTACTTCCGAATTTAGCGATTCTGAACAGGCTATTATTAAAGAAAAAATGTTGCAAGTATTTAACCTAGCAAATGCAGAATTAGACAAACATTTTTCAAAAACTCCTAAAGATGTAGACAATTCTGCCATTCAATCTTGGATAAATCTTCCTTATTTACGTTCATTCTGTAATTCTCAACAATATACATTTTTAGATACAATTTGTTCAGATTTACAGCAAAAATTGATTAATTTAAATATCGAAGCCTTAAATGAGGCTAAAGCAGAAGCTGCAAAGAAACAATCAGAATCTAATCCTGCTAAAAAGAATGTCCTCGAAGTCATCCAAGAAGAAAAATCTGAATGAAGATATAGAGGAGAAATCTAGCAAAGATAGAGAAATAGAACGAGAATTATGGACATCTCATAATGTATTGTACAAAATGATGGAAGATAGAAAATACAAAATAGTATCTAGTAAATTACCGAGTTTTTCTTTATTTGTAAAACAGTATGAAGAAAAAGATTTTAAACTAGAATTACAAGCTGTTTTTAATAAGAAACAAATCAATGTTTATTGGTATGATAAACTCTCTACAAATATTGTAAATAAACACTTTCATAAAATAGAGAATGAAAATAAACATATTATTTTTGTATATAAAAACTGTACTTCATTTGCTACTAATTTAGTAACAACAATAAATACTACTATAGCTTATACTATAGAAATATTTCATATAAAAGAAGTAATGTTTAATGTAACTGCTCATGTATATAATCCAAAATTTGAAATTCTGTCTAAATACGACAAGAATAAATTATTACAAGATTACTCTATAACTGAAGACAATCTTCCTAAAATACAATCGAATGATCCTATCTGTAGATACTACAATGCAAAATCAAAAGATGTATTCAAGATTTATAGAACAAAAGATGGACAAGTAGATTTGTATTATAGAATAGTAATATAAATTCGATTACATTATCAAATTTGATAATGTAAAATTTTAATCTTGAAAAGATATAATATGAAGAGTATTTTATTAGTATCTATTATTGTGATATTGTTATTATTTTTAATGATAAAATACAAGGAACCTTACACTGCATATGCAAAAGTATTGGGATCTCTATCAAAAGACAGAAACGAAATATCAGCATGTTACGACTATTGTTTCTCTCATAAATTAGACAAAACTTGTTCTTTAGAATGTGACAAATTAACAGAGGAAGGAAAAATAAAATCTGCTCCAATAGACAAGAGAAAATCTTTGATAGACCAATGTATCGATTTAGTACGAGGAACAAGTAGCGATTCTCACGCCTCAAAAGCTGAAAGAAACAGAGCCCAAGATTGCGTCGATGTTAATATGTCTATAGATAGAGACGTAATAAACGATACTTTATACAAGCCTTATCCAGAAGAAGCAGATTATACAAATGCTTACAATAGTTTTGCAAGAAATTGATTATATTTATTAAGAATATAAATAGATTGCAAGGACACTGATATTGCTTCTAAAGACCCAATGTGTATAATTTGTACTGGAGAAATTAATGATAAAAATCTTAATACTTTGACAGAGTTGGATGTTTCATATTGTTCGAAGTTAACTTCAGAGAAATTACAAGAAGTTTTAATTCAATGTAAGAACTTAAAAGAATTAGTGTGCTCTAGTTGTAAATCTTTAACTAGTCTAGATTTACGAAGTATAAACTTAGAAACATTACGATGTTATAATTGTCCATCTTTAACTAGTCTAGATTTACGAAGTATAAACTTAGAAACATTACGATGTTATAATTGTCCATCTTTAACTAGTCTAGATTTACGAAATAATCTAAACTTAGAAACATTAAATTGTTCAAATTGTGAATATTTAACTAGTTTAGATTTACGAAGTAATATAAACTTGGTAACATTAGATTGTTCAGATTGCACATCTTTAACTAGCCTAGATTTACGAAGTAACTCCGAAGGAGTCACATCCAAAGGATGTATAAACTTAACAGTATTATGGTGTTCTTCTTGTACATCTTTAACTAGTCTAAATTTACTGAGTAATATAAACTTAACAGTATTAGAGTGTTATAATTGTAGAACTTTAACTAGTCTCAATTTACTGAGTAATATTGAGAATATACATCACTCTAAATGTCCTTGGATTTCTCAAAATAAAGATTTCTCTAGTAATTTACAGAGATTAATTAAAATACAAAGATGGTATAGAAAACTACTATTAATTAAATATATGAAATCAAAACAATTTATAGAATGGATTTATAATCCTAATAATATTGGAGGTAAATTTTGTAAGAAAGAGTTAAATTGTTTCTTAGAGGATATGTAAAGAAAAATTGAAATATTTACTTTATAATTATTATGAAGTAAAATGAGTCTTAATGTAATCTCTTATAGTTTGTTTCTTCAAGGAAACATATCTAGCTTTAGTAAATATATAGTAGGTGTACGGGAGTGTATAAAAACAAGAGATTTATACTTTTCTAAATATCATATTTATATATTTTACGATGATTCTCTAGAGAAAAATAAAAGATATGGTTTACCGTTGTTGTACATAATAAAATCTCTTGTTTGTAAAAATATAAGATGTTTTAAAGTCAAAGGTTTAGAAAATCATCCTACATATGTTAGAGCAGGATATAGGTTTTTAGCTCTCAAGAAAACAGACGTAAATATTGTTTTATTTAGAGATATAGATTCTCCTCTTACTAGACTAGATAGAAATTATGTAGATAACTGGATTACAATTTCTAGGGAATCTGTGATGACATATAGATCTATAGTTTGTACAGATGATAGTATAGTCCAATATTCTGGTGGAGGGACAAGTATAAATAAATCGTTGTTAATTAATAAATTTATATCGTATAAAACATTTATTCCTTGTTTTATGAAGATTTATTCTAATTTATATCATCGTGTAGACTATAGAGGATTCGACGAATTTTATTTAACTAAATTATTATCTGGAGAAACTACTAGAGTCGTAAAAATGTTTACAATTAAAGAAGGTATAGATAAAAATAAATGGTTTCCTTTCTTTGAAAATCAAGAGTCGTCAGAAACTAAAGAACCTCTACTAGATTTTGTTAAACAATGTGATAAAAATATTATTAAGAGATATTTGAAGAGAAAATTAACTTAAAATTGAAAATTTACTTTACTAATTAGTAAAGTAATATTCATAATGTCTTCATTAGAACGCGATATTCAAGATGCTATTTATATCATCGAGGAAACTTTACCTAGTTTTTATAATTATATAGCTCCCGTATATACCAAGTGGATTAAATCTGTGATAACAGAGTGTAAAAATGCAGAAGATACAGTAGCACTTTTGGCCTTTATAGTAACATTTCAAAAATGCGTTTCTCATTTTATAAATCCTGCTTTTTCTCCAATGATGATACTAACTATATTGAAAGAAACTACATCTGATATTTCAGATAAAAAAATTAAAGAATTAGTAAATAGTTTGTCCTTTATAATCTACAATTTAGTAAATAACTAAAATTGAAAATTTACTTTACTGATCAGTAAAGTAATACCTTGACTATGTGTATAATTTGTACTGGAGAAATTTATAAACAAAATCTCAATACTTTGACAGAGTTAAATGTTTCATTTTGTTCAAACTTAACTTCAGAGAAATTACAAGAGATTTTAATTCAATGTAAAAACTTAGTAACATTAGATTGTTTTAATTGTACATCTTTAACTAGTCTAAATTTGCGAAGTAATATAAACTTGATAATATTATATTGTTATTCTTGTATATCTTTAACTAGTCTAGATTTACGAAGTAATATAAAATTAACAAGATTATGGTGTAATAATTGTACATCTTTAACTAGTCTAGATTTACGAAATAATATAAACTTAACAGAATTATGGTGTTATGATTGTACATTTTTAACTAGTTTAAATTTACAGAATGATAAATATTATCAGTATATACAATACTGTAGATGTCCTTGGATTTCTCAATATAAAGATTTCTCTAATAATTTACAGAGATTAATTAGAATACAAAAATGGTATAGACGTATACTATTAATTAAATATATGAAATCTAAGCAGTTTGTAGAGTGGATATATGCTCCGAATAATATTGGAGGTAAATGTCATAAACTTAAATTATTAAAAGAATTTTCTTAGTAAATAACTAAAATTGAAAATTTACTTTACTGATCAGTAAAGTAATACCTTGACTATCCGGCAATGTGTATAATTTGTACTGGAGAAATTTATAAACAAAATCTTAATACTTTGACAGAGTTAAGTGTTTCATACTGTTTAAACTTAACTTCAGAGAAATTACAAGAGATTTTAATTCAATGTAAAAACTTAAAAACATTACGGTGTAATGATTGTACGTCTTTAACTAGTTTAGATTTACGAAATAACAAAAACTTGACAACATTAGGATGTTCTTATTGTAAATCTTTAACTAGTCTAGATTTACTAAATAATATAAACTTAAAAGAATTATGGAGTAGCTCCGAAGAAGTCACATCCTTTGGATGTGTAAACTTAGAAATGTTATATTGCTATTCTTGTACATCTTTAACTAGTCTAGATTTACGAAATAATATAAACTTGACAAGATTATGGTGTAATAATTGTACATCTTTAACTAGTCTCAATTTACAGAATAATATAAACTTAATAACATTAGAGTGTTATAATTGTAGAACTTTAACTAGTCTCAATTTACTGAGTAATATTGAGAATATACATCACTCTAGATGTCCTTGGATTTGTCAAAATAAAGATTTCTCTAGTAATTTACAGAGATTAATTAAAATACAAAGATGGTATAGAAAACTACTAATAATTAAATATATGAAATCTAAGCAGTTTGTAGAGTGGATATATGCTCCGAATAATATTGGAGGTAAATGTCATAAACTTAAATTATTAAAAGAATTTTCTTAGTATATTACATCATTAATTAATGATGTAAAATTATGAAGTAAAATAAAATCTTTGAGACCCTCCAACTCTATCATAGCCTAATCTATTTGGTAGTTTTATAATTTGCTGGTCAAACTTTTGACTACCAGCGTTGATATCCATAAGGGATTGACTAAGGGGATAAAATTCTTCCCATCTCATATTTCTCTTTCTTTCTTGCTGATGATTTCTAAAATCATTTGTTATAGTCATTACAACTCTCTCATTCATTTTAGGTATGGATTCTAAACGTTCCTCGATTATTCTTTGTAATATTCTAGTAATATCTCCCTTAGGAACTTTTATTTTCTGCTTAAATTGTCTGGATAAAACCTCTGTAATTTTATTCTGTATAAATAAGACATTTTCATTTCCAAAATAACCATCAGGTACACTTCCCTTGTACATAGTCTGAGGATTTGTACCGAACGACATATTATAAATGAAATAATATAATAATTACGATAATTAATGTGTATAATATGCATTATAGAAGAAGAAAATATTATGAAGAAAGAACGAGGAAAATTATATATAGATTTCTCCCATACAACTCTCAATGTTTCTAATTGTTCGTATTTAACTTCTAATTTACTAGATAAAGTATTAAAAAAATATAAATGTCTAAAAGTACTAGAGTGTTATAATTGTCCTTTATTAACATTTGTAGATATATCTTTTAATCTTGAATTAATTATAATAAATTGTTCTAAATGCGATTTATTAAACTCTCTAGTACTTCCTACAGAATCGAACAAATTAAAATATATTAATATTTCAAGTACAAATATCTCTAAATTAGATTTGATAAATTTAACTCAATTATCTTATATATTTTGTACTAATTGTAGATTTTTAATATATCTCGATAATTTACCTAGAGTTATTTCTATAAATTCGATGTATTCTCCTTGGGCTCCAAACGAGTACTATAATAGAAATTACTATAAAATATTACAACTACAAAGATGGTGGAGAACTAATAGAAAAATAAAATTATTTAATTACTATATAAAATCGAAACAATTTGTAGAATGGATTTATTCTCCTAAAAACATAGGAGGAAGATTTCATAAAAAATCTCTTGAGTACTTTCTTACGAAATAATAAGGATTAATAGAGCTAAGTCGTTATAAAGAGAAATTTGGTAAAATATATATGAGTAAAATATATAAAAATGAATTAAATCAGCGTATACTTAATTTAGAATTTCAAAGTGACAAGATTATATCAAAAGATAAAGGGTATATACTAATATTAAAAACAGAGTGCGAAAAGACAGAAGAGTTGATAAAAAAATGGCTAGTGTCTAAACGCCCTATATTTATATATTCTATAGATAGAGTAATTTATATGTATTTTAATCCTACTGAAAACTCTGAGCATATTTACGAAGGAAGTCTTCAAAAAATATGTTCTAATTTGACATCGGAAGCTACGATTTTACTTAATTTTCATTGCGAACTTTCAATAGTAGAAATGAGTGAGAATATAAATATATTAACATATTTGATATGTAAATATAATATTCATTTAATGCGTATTATTAATAATAAAACAAATATAGATATTAACGATCTTAATAAGCTTACATTTGAAGAGATTTTAAATAAAATGAAGAAAATGAATATACACTGGGAAAAGATAGAAGATTTTACTAAATATGGAATCTTCTATAAAAATAGTAAGAAAAATAATAAATGGTCAATCGATAGATTTTCTGTGCAATTAGATATATATAAATTTAACGAGATATATGACAGATTGATGAATTAAAATTGAAAATTAAAGTGTAATCTAAACTATATTATATATTATATTTAATATTTATAATGGCCACTGTAATATATAACCATCCTCACAATTTCACCTCTACTGTGTTTTGTAAAGATTTATTTAACACTAAAAACTCTGACGATTCCGTCAGTGTAATAGCATTTGACTTTGATGATACACTTTTACCTAATACATTCATAAAAATTAACAATATATCCATCGATTTTATGCCTCAAGAATACGAAGATATATTTAAAGAAATAGAAAACAATGTCTATAATTTACTAGTAAAATCTTTATCTCTGGGTACAGTTTTATTAATAACAAATGCATCTTGTTCTTGGGTTATTCAAACTTGTAAAACGTTTATGCCTCGTGTTTTACCTCTATTTCTAAATATAAAAATTTGTTCTGGATGCGATAGATATAATGATCTGGAAGTTTGCGTTTGGAAAGATCTAGTATTTGAAGATGAACTAAAAGAATATATAGACAAATATAAGTATAAAAATTTTATATCTATAGGGGATTCTATATATGAAAAAGAAGCTCTATTAATCACAGCAAAATATCTAGAAAATACGATTGTAAAAACTGTAGAATTTATTCCCAAGCCTACAGTACAACAATTAATTGTACAATTAAGATATATGAACACTCATTATTTGAATTATATATTCCAACAGAATAGAGATATAGAATCTTCTCTTTCTGTATTTTCGTCTTCAAATTCCGTATCTGTTTCTGAAGAAACAGATCACGGTATAACATCTTCAGAAACAATAATTACATCTTCGATTTATTTATAAAATACATCGCTAAAGGCGAAGAGTTACGTGTCTAAAAAGACACGTAAAATTACAAAGAAAATTGAAATTATATTTACTCTATAAATTTATAGCATATCAAAATGAAACCATTTCAATGGAAAGATTTAGATGATTTATTCAAAATAGAACCAGACTTTAAAAGACAAGTTGTTAGATTTATGAGATCCAAAGATTTTAATCATTTTAATATACTTTCTCAATTATTACAAATTTGTATAGATAAAAAAGACAAGAGAAATACAAAGTATATATTTAATCGATTCATCGATCATTTACAGATGAAATCAACCGATCCGACTACTCTGTATATTTCAGAGATTATAGGCGATATTCTTTCTATGATAACTATACTAACGCAAGATATGAAATTATATTTAACACAGATCGAATTTGAAAGATATTTAACAGATATATTAAAATCTAAAATTTATGACAGAGAAACTATAACTGTCTATATTGAATATTTAATCAGTATTGAAAAAGGTATTAGAATAAAATATATAAAGAAAATGAATAATCTAATAAAGGGCGATTTGTTAGATTATTTCTTGTATAATATAATTAAAAATTAATTTATTCGTGACTTCAGAGTCACGAATGTTTATAACATATTTATAAAGATTTTATTACAGAGAAATAATTATTTTTTACAATAATATTATTTTCAATTGACAATTTAGAATCTTTTGAGGGCCAAAGATATTCATTATATTTATCTCCGTACTTTTTAAATTTATAATAATACTCTGTATTTTTATGGTACAACATTGCTTTATCTCTATTGTGTAATTCCTTAGAGAACCACCATTTAGGAAATTTTATTTCATTTTTAATTAAAACTTTATTTAAATTAAAAGTTTTTATATGTTGATCCATTGTCAAATTTGAAAACGGTTTTCCTAATTTAGTTTTTCTTGTAGCCCAAATTTTACAAGATAATATTAAGTATAAAACTAAAGCATCTTCGTAACCTTTCCACATTAAAACCGCAGGATGATTTTTCCATCCTTGACGTGTATTATTTCCCGAGAGAATAGACCATATTTGATAAGTTTCTACTCTTTGTTTACCCAGACGTTTATTATCTAAACATTTTAACGATTTTAGTAATCCTTTTATAGGATTCGATTTACATCTATATGGAATAAAAGTTTTCATTTGAAAAATATATTTCTTTATAATATTATAGTAAATTATTTCAATTTTATTTACTTATAAAATACGAAGAAATAAAATTGAAAAATAAATTTATCTTTTACTAAAATATTATCTTAATTATAAACTTGCTTTCTATTAATATGCCTCCCAAAGTTCATAAAACAGTACTCAGAGATAGTTTTCACGGAATAAGTAATACTTCTTTAGAGAAAATAGTGGAAAGAAAATTAAATATCGATGATCGTTTTAAACTTATCAAATACATAGAAGAGAATATAATAAATGATACCAAAAATTTACTCGTTAGCGCTGTAGAGAATGACGATAATAAGTCTCTTGAAAAATTTATAAAGAAAAAGAAAATGGATAAAGATTTGTACTATAAAAATAAAACAAATTCTATTAGTATATTCACAGAGATTGTACAAAATGATACTGATAAAGATATAGAAACTGTATTAAAGAAAAAATCAAATATAGATTTGGTTGAATCTTTTAAAATCATTCTACAAAATCTGATAATAAAATATGCTAAAAAATGGGCTGAATCCTCTAAAAATAACAATGAAAAAGATTCGTCGCATTCAAAGGATAAGATTTCTGACGATTATTATATCAACGCTGAAGGCGATTTAAAACCTAAGGATGGAACTTATTCTGACAATTATTCTATCGTATATAGTAACTCTGACGATTACCGGAAAAGTAATTTAGAAAAAATATTAAGAACTAAATTAAACGATAAAGATCTTGAATTAATTCAAGAAACAATACATAAAAATATAACTACAGATAAATCATTGAAAAAATTACTTACTAAAGCTTTAGAGAATGATGATAATGATTCTCTTGAAAAATATATAAAGAAAAATAAAATGGACGAAAGCGAGAAATTTAAAAGTAAATATACATCGTATTATATATTCGCACAAATTATTGAAAATTCAAAAACTATAGATGAATTTATTAAAAAAAAATACGATCAGTTTCCATACTGGGTTCATGATGATAATAAAAAATTTAAAGAAAAAGAAAATTTAATTAAAGAGATAAAGAAAAAATCAAATATAGATTTAGTCGATTCTTTTAGAATCATTCTACAAAATCTAATAATAAAATATACTAAAGAATGGGCTGAATCTCAAGAAGAAAAATTATCAGATTCAGAGAGCGAAATACCCCGTAAATTTCCCAAAAGAGGAAAAAACGATGTATTTGAAATACTTGTACATAAGGATATTTCTAATAAATATATCAAAGAGATTATAAATAAGAAGGATTTATCTTTTGATACTAAAATAATATTAATAAATTATTTAAATTCAAAGTTACTAGACAAATATTTAGTATCATTATTGAATGAATCTTTAGAAAACCATGATAATAAATCTTTGGAGAAATATATAAAGAAAAACAAAATGGATAAAAATAAAATATTTAAATCAAAAGCTGGAGCTATTAGAATGTTTTCAGATATAACACGAGAGGATTCTATAAAGAAAAAATCAAATATAGATTTACTTGAATCTTTTAGAATCATTCTACAAAATCTAATAATAAAATATACTAAAGAATGGGCTGAATCTCAAGAAGAAAAAGAACCAAAAAAGAAATCTAGTAAAAAATCATCAGATTCAGAGAGTGAAGAAGAGAAAGTATCTGAAAATGAAGAAAAAATGAAGAGTTATAAAAAGATTAATAAAATTATGAAGAATATGGAAATAGATAAATGGTCTATAGACGATAGAGAAAATAATATCAAAGTGAAAATATCTGAACAACTTACAGGTATGTACTATATAGATGAGAATAATTTATTATACTCTGAAAATGGTCAAGTAGACTGGGTTGAAGATAAAGAAGACTTGCAAGGAGATTTAAAAAAATTATATAATGCTCTTAAATATCACACAGATACATTTGGAACTCCTTATCCTCCAATTTTAATCGACAAATATGATTTAGGAAAATATGTGGAAGTCTCTATTTATCCCAAAAACGCTGGTAATAATTACTATATAAATTTAGAAGATGTATCACAAGAAGTTGTTAGTAATATTATGAGTATTCTTGAATTTTGCGAAGCTAGAGGTATTTTAGAGGCGAATTATAGAGTAACTTCCGATCCCAAAGGAAGAGATTTTACATGGATAGGCAAGGGTAAAAAGAAAAGATTTGAAGTATTTAATGAACTTTTATCTGAGACAATCAAAAATTATCTTGATACTCATATATATTAATATTTATACTTTGTGTTACATCACCAAATTTATCAAGGTGATGTAAAAATTGAATTTGATACTGAAATATTACTAGTATAACACAGATGGATCATTACTATACAAATATAGTAAATGTCGTTCAAATTATTACTGAGAAAATGATACTATAGAAATATTAAATTGTGGTTCTCTATGTTTTGGTAGAACATGTACTTGTGAATTAAATAGAGATCATTGTGACGTTTTTTATAAAAAATTTATTATTTCTCCATATTACACTAGCTAAATATATGAAAGCAAATAGATGGGGAACATGGTTATTATCCTTTTGTTTTCATAAAAGACATATGGTAGTATTAAACGAAGAACTAAAAAATCAGCAAGATGTTCCTTGTATAGAAGACGACAAATCCAATTAAATGTATACACGACCCGTACAATATAAAATTGAAATTTTACTTCATCTTTTATGAAGTAAATAATTATTAAACAATATGTGTATAATTTGTACTGGAAAAATTTACAAAGAAGATCTCTATACTTTGACAGAGCTAAATGTTTCATACTGTTCAAACTTAACTTCAGAGAAATTACAAGAGATTTTAACTCAATGTAAAAACTTAATAGAATTACGATGCGATGTTTGTAAATCTTTAACTAGTCTCAATTTACAGAATAATATAAACTTGATAACATTATGGTGTTATTCTTGTATATCTTTAACTAGTCTAGATTTACGAAATAATAAAAACTTGGTAACATTATGGTGTTTTAATTGTACATCTTTAACTAGTCTAGATTTACGAAATAATATAAAATTAGAAACATTAGTGTGCTATTCTTGTAAATCTCTGACTAGTCAGAGATTTACGAAGTAATATAAACTTAACAACATTACACTGTAATAATTGTACATCTTTAATCAGTATAAATTTACAGGAGAATAAACTTAATAAATTATATTGTAATAATTGTACATCTTTAACTAGT